>TARA_Y100000385_G_scaffold77492_1_pt1 | contig 11990 bp, 11 predicted proteins | sample TARA_Y100000385 | Tara Oceans TARA_Y100000385 (sample SAMEA2620980) | marine metagenome | biome: marine biome (ENVO:00000447); feature: surface water layer (ENVO:00002042); material: "saline water (ENVO:00002010), including plankton (ENVO:xxxxxxxx)" | depth 5 m
CCAGAAACTGACAGACTCACGATCCAATATGCAGTCCCAAATTCATGGGAAATATTGGACAGCGACGGCAGAAACATATTCAGCGATAGCACTGATATTGCCGTCAAAATAACCAGTGTTAAAAAGTGTGGCGGTGCCTTAGCTGAAAAAAACAAATAACAATTCCATAAAGTATGAAGCCCCATTATCACGGCTTCTGAACCCCTACAAATGCATAAAACAATTTGTTTATATGCCATCCATACCTTGACACCGTCCCGGCACAAACGCTAACCGAGCCGGAGCCACAACAGGATTCAAATTATGACGTCAGATGACCGCCTTATCGTTGCTCTCGACGTTCCCAATATGCTCGATGGACTGAAAATCGCTGACCGACTAGGCGATAGCGTTTCCTTCTATAAGATTGGTCTTGGAATGCTAACAGGTGGCGGCCTTGCTCTCGCAAATGAGCTGAAAGAACGTGGTAAACGCATCTTCCTCGACATGAAATTTTTTGACATTGGAACAACAGTTGAGCGTGCTGTTGCTGGTATAGCACAATATGACCTCGATTTTTTGACAGTCCATGGCGACCCTCATGTTGTCCGCGCTGCCATTGCAGGATGCAGCAATACAGACTTGAAAATACTCGCCGTCACAATCTTAACCTCACTTGATCGCAGCGATCTCGATGACTGTCTTATCCAATCTGGCGAAATCCAGTCACTCGTGATAAGCCGAGCGCGCCTTGCACTCGCGGCTGGGGCTGATGGCGTAATCGCCTCCCCACAGGAAGCCGCACTGATCCGTGCATTGCCTGAAGCAAACAACAAACTGATCGTCACCCCAGGCGTTCGCCCAACTGGTACAGCTCCTGGCGATCAGAAACGCATTGCGACACCGGTTTCTGCGATTAATAATGGTGCAGATCACATCGTGGTTGGTCGTCCCATTATTCAGGCAAACGATCCCGCTCAGGCAGCAAAAGCGATTATCGCAGAACTTGCTAAAATTTAGGTAAATAAAAAAATTGGAAGTGTGACCTTTAGCGATCGGAAAAATTGTGGTCCCTCCCCAAAAGTTGAGCAACCACAAAAGTTTGGGATTAAGACTTTACTTAAAATTACAATCATCATTTCCTGCGACAAGAACGTATTATCCCAATCAAAAAATGCCAAAATTATGAAATAATTTAGGAAAAGCCGCACTTACTGCAAACAAGAGTTCCAAATAATTTTTCTAAAAATAGTATAAACTCGCCCATTGAGCTGGGAATTCTCCAAGCTATGCTACGAACGAGAAGCAGCTTATTACACCAATCGCAAACAAAAACGGCTATAGCGACTCCCGTAGCATGACCGTGCAACATAAACGTAGTTATAATATTGAGCTCATAAACTAATATTGGCAGAAGAAATTTACGGTAAAATCTCAACCATGTCGCAATTCAGAAAAAGACCAAGCATTTTGTGACACACACAGGTAGTTATCAATGTATAATGACTCAGACCTGTGCCAGAGAAAAACAGCTTAACGTGAAAGGCTTCAAGACTAATGCCTGCTTTCTGCCGTGATTGCTTAAACGTTTGCAAATCTAAACTGCGCTGCGAACACTGTGCTTCACCTCGCGTCTTGAAACACCCTGAGCTATTCGAGCTGTCCATCGCACATATGGATTGTGATGCCTTCTACGCATCCATCGAGAAGCGGGACAACCCAGACATTGCCGACAAACCTGTCATCGTTGGGGGCGGTAAACGCGGTGTCGTATCCACTGCCTGCTATATTGCCCGAATCAACGGGGTACACTCCGCCATGCCCATGTTCAAAGCGCTAAAACTGTGCCCTGATGCTGTGGTTGTCCCCCCACGCATGGATATATATGTCAAGGTATCCAGACAAATTAAAAAGTTCATGTCCGAACTCTCGCCCATGATTGAACCGCTATCGTTAGACGAAGCATTCATCGACCTAACAGGTACCGAAAAACTCCACGGTGCCCCCCCTGCAATCATGCTTGCACGCCTTGTGAAACGAATGGAAGACGAAATTGGCATTTCTGGATCTATCGGTCTATCTCACAACAAGTTTCTTGCAAAACTAGCATCTGACCTCGACAAACCTCGTGGGTTTTCAATAATCAGCCAAAGAGAAACGCTTGATCTGCTCGCTCCCCTCCCGATAAAAAAAATCTGGGGCGCTGGTCCCGTCTTGCAACGAAAACTTCAAAGCGACGGCATTCGAACCTTTGCCGATTTGCGTCGTCGTGACCTCAAAGTGCTAGTTAAGCGCTACGGTACAATGGGGAACCGCTTATGGCATCTCGCGCGCGGTCTCGATCATCGCAGTATTACTACCCGCGAGCCTGTGAAGACTATATCCAAAGAAATCACTTTTTTTGAAGACACATCGGATACGGATCTCCTCGATGGACATCTCTGGCGCTTGGCAGAAAAAGTTTCGGATCGGTGCAAAGCCAGAAATTATGCCGGCAAGACTGTGAACTTAAAAGTGAAAAAGGCAGATTTCAAATTGCTCACTCGCTCCATTACATTGAATGAGCCAACGCAAATGACCGACCGCATATACACAAATGTACGCCAAATGCTTAATAATATAATAGATAATGCACCTTTCCGCCTGATCGGCGTCGGTATCAGTCATTTAACAAAACCAGAAGACGCTGACCAATTCATGGATCTGCTCGAACAAGACGCTGCCAAACGTGCTAAAGCCGAGCGGGCGACTGACGCCATCCGCAAACGCTTTGGCAAGGACTCCATCCTGAAAGGGCGCTCTTTACGTTAAGGAACCAAACATGCTCACTATTTATTCTGTCCCGGTCGCCGTCTATGCAGCCAAATTGCGCATCCTTTTACGCCACAAAGGCATCCCGTTTGAACAACTCACCCCACCAGGTGGTTACGGTTCAGATGCTTACCGCGCAATAGTACCCTCTGGCAATATTCCAGCAATGATCCACAACGGCTTTATGCTCTCAGACTCCGAAGCCATTGCGGAATATCTTGAAGAAGCTTTCCCTGACATGCCAATGTTGCCGGAAACCACCCAAGACCGCGCCAAAGCCCGCGAGTTTAGCCGCTCTCATGATACTAGGTTAGAACCCGCAGTCCGTGCCATGTACCCGCAAGTTGCTTACAATACCCGCAATTCTGCAGCAGTCACAACTGGTGGTATGGCAATTTCTAAGCAACTGGCCTCCTTAGCACTTCTGCTCTCACAAAGCACGTTGGACCCCAGCAAACTATGGATGTCTGACTGTGGCTTTGCCGTGACTTTTGCTTGGATTAAAGCGTTTGAATCCAGTCTAAATTTAACTATTCATTGGCCTGACAGCGTATGCGATTATGACAGCCGCCTGCAGAAATTTGATGCAGTCGCAGCAGAACTTGAAGCCTATCTCCCCGCAATGCGATCATATTTAGAAAAAGCAAAGCCACCTACTTTTCAGTAAACTTTAACTCAATCCGACGGTTCAACGCCAGCGCTTCCGGACCATCGCCATCCACAATCGGTTGGAATTCGCCAAAGCCGTTCGCTGCCAATCTGCTTGCTGGCACGCCAAGATCAGAAATCAAATATCTTACAACAGAGAGCGCACGTGCTTGCGACAGCTCCCAGTTATCGGCGTATGCCCCATTGCCCGAAAGCGAAATTTTATCTGTGTGCCCATCAACACGTAAAATCCAATCAATCTCAGCTGGGATTTGATCCGCAACATCCAAAATAATATTCGCAACCTTTGCGATTTCTTCCTGCCCACGGGGCCCTAGATCTGCTGAACCCGCACCAAATAAAATCTCTGATGAAAACACAAAGCGATCTCCGTCAATTCGAATACCTTCGCGATCTCCAAGCACATCGCGCAAGCGACCAAAAAATTCAGATCGAAACTTGCGCAAATCTTTCGCTTCTTCTTCCAACCGTTTGCGTTCCACCTCTTCCAACGCTGCTTTTTTTTCATTTGCAGTGGCAAGTTTTTTTTGCTCCGCCGCTACTCGAGCCAGCGCAGTGTTTAAATTTTTGCCAAGGGATTCAATCTGAACCTTACTGTCCGCATCCGCTGCGTTGGCAAAGTCAAGCAAACCTTGCAGCGTATCCAATTGCTTACGCAGTTCTACCGTCTGTTCGTTCAACAACGCTACTTTGCGTTGTGCCTCTAAACTGACTCCCTGCTCTTGGCTCAGCTCTTGACGAGCAACAGCCAAAAGAGCTGCTTGTCGTTCAACTTCACTTAAATTCTCAGCGGCCTTCACATCAGCCTTAGACACATCGATTCGCGCTGCCGCCAGTAAGGTTAGCGTATCTTCTGCTTCTTTGCGTTGCGCTTCCAGGGCTAAAGTCATGGCCGTTAATTCATCCTCTGCTCCCTTCAGCTTTGCACGAAGGGCCGCCGCAGCTGCTGCCTCCGCGAGCTTAGCTTGTTCCAACTCGGACAACCCATTCAACATCTCTTCTAATTTTGAACGCAGTTGTTCCTCAGTTAGCTGCTTTTCCACCAAAACTTGTTGCGTTTTACCCAAATTCTTTTGCGTTTCTGAAAGCTCTGCCGCAGACTTTTCTATTGATCTCAACGCCACATTCAACGAAGCTTGCGAGCCCTCCAAATCTGTTTGGTATTGCGCCAATAAAGCCAACGAATCGGCCAATGAGCTTTCTTTATCTTTTACATGGGCTTGCAAATCTGCCACTAGCGCTTCCAAAGCCTCGCGACGGGCAGCCGCCAAACGCGCTGTTTCTACGCCAACATCGATTTCATCACGTGCTTGTGCCAAAGCCAATTTCAGCGCTTCTTTTTCAGAAATTACAGCCAAATTTGCCTTTTGCAGCGCATCCTTATCCGCCAACAAAACAAGGTTTTGATCCGCAAGTGCCGTCTCTCGTTCCGCAGCTGTCACGGCTTCTTTCGCTAGCACCGCCACTCGCGATTGACTTCGTTCCAGATTACTCACCAAGTCATTATTTTGCGCCAACAAAGATGCAACTTTGTCTTCAAATTCCGCAATCTTTATAGCCTGGTTCTCCGACTGCTTCGACAAGTTCGAAATCAATGCTGTTTGCGACTCCGCCTCGCTACGTGCTGTGTCCAACGTAGCTGTCAACGCTGTTACAGCACCGGACAATTCTGCTGATCGAGCTTGTTCTAAGCCCAAAGCTGCCGCCAAACCTGACAATTCTGATGTCAGCGCATCTAATTCTTCGTCTTGTCCCGTAATCGTATCGCGTAACACAAACTGCACCACCATAAAGATAGTCAGCACGAACATCAGCACCAATAGCAGCGCCGTCATAGCATCAACAAATCCGGGCCATATATTTGCTGAGAAACGATTTGCAGCGCGGCGGTTTAAGGCCATCATCTACACCTTATCACCAGGATTTTCGGCAACCCCAATCGCCCTGCGCAATGTGGACGTCAGCCCCAAAAGATCACTGCGCAAATCACTAAAAACATCTTGGCGGCTCGTAGTTATTTCTTCAAGAATACGCAGAAGCTGCGTGTCGATATTCCGCAGCCGCATCCTCGCTTCAACGTCCCAAACCTCATCACCCTCTTTGTTACCAAGCTTGTCGATCAACTGCTTTTGACCGTAAGCAATCTGTTCAAGAAGTTTGTCACCTGTGCCTTGAAATTGCGTTGTGTTTTCGGCCAACCGCTCTACTACTTGCATTAACCGATCCACCCGCGCATCTGTATAATCACGCTGCTCTTGGCTTTGAAGCAGTAATTCATGCAAGCTTTTAGTTTGAAATGTCACTTGATCTAACATACCCGCGAAAGCAGAATTATCAGCCGCATCGCCGTCACCTGCAGAAGTCCCAATCCGCGTGATCGATGACAACCATTCTTCCAACTCACGATAAAAACGATTTTGTCCCCGACCCGCCAATAGATCAAGCAAACCGACAACTAGTGACCCCGCAAGGCCAAGCAGTGAGGACCCGAATGCTGTCCCCATCCCACCCAATTGTCTCTCCAATCCCGTCATCAGGTTTCCAAAAACGTCCATTGAATTGCTGCCCTCTTGCGGCGCAAGTGATCGGATTGTGTCCACAACGGCAGGTACCGTTGTCGCCAAACCAAAGAATGTTCCTAAAAGGCCAAGGAAAATCAATAAATTAATTACATACCGCGTAATCTCTCGCCCTTCGTCCAGCCGTGTAGCAACACTATCTTGAATGCTTTGAGTGCTGGTAGATGTTAGCGACGTACGCGCGCCCCGTTTTCGCAACAAATGTGCTAATGGGGCCAATAAACCAGGTGGTTCAACAAATTCATGCCCAGGCCGATCAAGCGCGAAGCCTTCGATCCAACTGACTGAGCTTACCAGCGTAAAAACCTGCCAGAAACACGCTAATACGCCAAATCCAAACACCAGCATGATGAAGCCATTTAGATACATGTTAGCCATGAAAATTGGCAGCAAAGACTGGTAAGACAAAAACGCACCAATTGCTACAATCACGACGAACACCAACATCATGAGTATCTGCCGCACCGGCTGGGTAAAATGCGGGTCTGATTTTTGGTCTACCTGTAACATCATAGTTCGCCTGATACCTGCTTCGCCATACCCTATCGCTTCCCTTGATTTATGCCAAACGCAAATTTAAGGCCTATGGTTCCCAATAAACCATTGTAACTCGCATAGAAAATCTTCACCATTCCTTCAACTAAACTACTTTTTGGAGGAAGTACTGTGGAGCTGTTCGGTTTCGAGTCTGTTGGCATGACCGCCATCGCAATTCTCATTTTTGCTATTGTCTTAATCTCTATGATGGTGCGATCGGTCCCACAAGGCGAAGAGTGGACTGTAGAACGGTTTGGCCGCTACACACGCACTCTATCCCCAGGGCTACGTTTTCTGATCCCAATCATGGATAAAGTTGGTGCAAAAATCAACATGATGGAAACCGTTCTAGACATCGATAGCCAAGAGGTGATCACCAGAGACAACGCCATGGTCGTCACTGACGCCGTAACATTTTACCAAGTTGTTGATGCAGCTGCAGCCGCTTACGAGGTGCGCGATTTATACCGCGCGCTGGCGAACTTGACGCAAACCAACATCCGTTCGGTTGTTGGCTCAATGGACCTGGATGAAAGCTTATCAAACCGCGAAGTTATCAACGCAAAACTTCTATCGGTTATCGATGGAGCCGCAACTCCGTGGGGTATCAAGGTTACACGTGTGGAGATCAAAGATCTGGCGCCACCGCCAGACATTTCAGAAGCAATGGCTCGTCAGATGAAAGCTGAGCGCGACAAGCGCGCTGAAATCCTGCAAGCCGAGGGTGAAAAGCAGTCAGCGATTCTTAAAGCAGAAGGCCTGCGCGAAGCACAAATTCGCGAAGCAGAAGGCCGAAAAGAAGCCGCATTTTTAGATGCTGAAGCCCGCGAACGGGAAGCCCAAGCTGAAGCTGAAGCAACACGTATGGTATCCACTGCTATTGCTGCAGGCGATGTGCAAGCCGTGAATTACTTTGTAGCACAAAAATATACTGAAGCCCTACGAGATGTAGCCTCCAGCCCATCAGCAAAAACAGTAATGATACCATTGGAGGCCTCTTCTTTGATCGGCTCCATTGGTGGTATTGCGGATATTGCAAAAGCCATCACTGGTGACAAACCGTAAGGAGAAAACATGCCCTTTTTGGACATCCTCGAAGGATTATCTTCTTGGTGGTGGGTCGCAGGAGCCTTTGCTCTGGGTGCACTTGAAATGGTCACCGGCACGGCTGTGCTGATCTGGGTAGCGCTTGCGACTCTAATCATGGCCATAATTAACGCAGTATTCCCAACGCTTTCTGGTGAGCTTCAAATTGTGCTGTTTGCGGCGCTCTCAATTGCCATCACCTTAGCAGGACGCTGGGGGATGCAACAATTTGGTGACGGCGGCGCAGTACACAATACACTCAACCAACGCTCCAACCATCTAGTTGGCCGTACGGCTAAGGTGCTGGATTATGACGCAGGCTCCAACTCTGGCACCGTAGAGATCGAAGGCATGCGCTGGCGGGCAACTTGGGTCACAGGGCAATCATCTACTGCCGGTGACACCGTTCGCGTCAATGCTGCAGACGGCATGAACCTTTCGGTTGAAGCGACCGTTCATTCATCAATCTGATAGAATGCGAACCCTCCTAGCCAACCAATCTAAATCTGCATCATGCAATCCAATCTTGGCCAAATGCTCCACTGTTTTATAAAGGTATTCCGAATTAAGCCCACGACCCCCAACAGCCTTTGAGATCACCTGGGCTTGTTTTTCGAGTGCCATATCACCGCAATACTGATCATGGTCCGGATCGATCACATAAACCACACAATCAACCACTCTGCCATCGCGCAACGTAATCGAATGGATTTGTTCCAAATAAGCCGATGAAATCAGCTCTCGCTCTCGTAAATATTCGATGGTCACTTGCGCCATTTCTGGAAGTACAAAAAATGCGACGCCATCACATGATGCATCCTCTGCTGCGTCTAGCGCCAGAACGAGACCTGGATTTTCAACTGTGCCTCGATGATGGATCGACCACATACAAAAGCTGCGGCTAAACCCATTCATACGCGCAATCTGAAGCTCCACAAAATCGAACCCAGGTTCCCAAATCAAGGATCCATAACCAAATACCCAGAAACCCTTGGTGATATTCATGACTAGCCTCCTTGTCCAAGGCTGCTATAACCCACTGAAATCGGAAATGAAAAGGGGCTAAGCATATGGTTCGCATCTTCTTTGGTCTTTTGATTGTCATCACTGTTGGATGGTCCGGCTACTGGTTTGTAGGATCATCTGCGCAGCAATCTAATCTACAGTCATGGCTCGATAACCGCTATCGTGGTAGTTGGGTTGCCAATTACGACGCTCTCGCAGTTAAAGGTTATCCCAGCCGCTTTGACACCAAAATCACAAACCTTAACCTAACAGATCCAAAGTCAGGCTGGTCATGGAAAATACCGATTTTGCAAGTACTAATGCTCAGCTATAAACCCAACCATGTGATTGTTGTCCTACCACCAGAACATACTGTGACCACACCAAACGAACGCATCAGAGTGAAATCCAATGTTTTCCGCTCAAGTATAAAATTTGATACTGACACCAAACTTGCCCTCAACGCGCTGACGAGTGAAATTTCAAACGCTTCGCTGACCTCTACAAATGGCTGGACATCAGAACTCAAGATGGCAAGGTTGGCTACGCGTAGAACTTTGGGAACAGAAAACTCTCACGATATTTTCTTCCAGGCAGATGCAGTAAAACCCAATCGAATTTTTAGCAGACTCATCGATCCTTATAACCAATTGCCTAATGTATTTGATACGATGCGCATGGACGTAACCACCGATTTTGATGCTCCTTGGGACCGGAGCGCGATCGAAAACAAGAAACCAGAACTCACAACAATAAAAATCAGGGATTTGTCTGCCACTTGGGGCAAAATGACTTTTGAAGCCAGAGGCGATATGACCTTTGATATCAATGGCAATCTCACAGGTAAACTTTCTATTCGTGCGAAAAATTGGAAAAACATGATCACGCTTGGCGTTAGATTGGGCGCAATTCCTGCTGAACTGCAAAGCACCCTTGAAGGCGGTCTCAGCCTGCTTGCACGCCTATCTGGCAATCCCAATACAATTGACGCGCCATTGTCCTTCAAAAACGGGTTTGCTTCACTCGGCCCCATCCCAATTGGCCGTGCACCCGCTATTCGCTTCAATCGGCCCGCTAATCTGGAATAAAATCATCTACAAACGAGTAAGCCTTTTGAATAGTTAAAAGGCCAACTCATGCATCGGTTCTTGCATCTTATTTTCAATTGAGCTCCGCTAATCGCACACACAACAACAGTCTGACTTTATTTTTTAAAAACGTACGATTAGGAGCGGGCAATCGCTGTTTCCCTCAAACCTTCGCTCCAAAGCCACACCTAACGGCTTTTCGTCCCTGCGCGACCAAAGTCATCTGCCGGAGTGTCATGACCTGCCTCAATAATGCTCCGTCGAATAGCCCGTGTGCGCGTGAAATGTTCGAATAACTGTTCGCCATCACCGCGACGGATAGCACGTTGCAGATCAAACAGCTCTTCGGTGAAGCGCCCCAATATGTCCAGTGTCGCTTCTTTATTGTTCAAAAAGACATCTCGCCACATCGTTGGATCAGACGCTGCAATCCGCGTAAAATCTCGAAACCCTCCAGTAGAAAACTCAATGACTTCCTTATCGGTCACTCGTTCTAAATCATCTGCGACACCCACCATGGTATAGGCGATCAAATGCGGCACGTGGCTCGTAACCGACAATACCAGATCATGGCGTTCTGGTTCCATGACATCCACATTCGCACCGAGCTTTTCCCAGAAGGTGCGCAGCTTAGCTACTTCGTCTTCCGAGGCATCCCCAGCTGGTGTAAGGATCGTCCACTTACCATCAAATAACTCCGCAAAGCCCGCATTTGGACCAGAATTTTCTGTCCCTGCGATCGGATGCGCAGGAATAAAATGCACGTCTTTTGGCATATGTATCCCAACCATCTCGATCACTTTGGCCTTCACCGACCCCACATCAGATACTACCGCACCCGCTTTCAACGATGATACAATCGAGGAGGCGACGTTGCCCATCACGCCCACAGGCACACACAGCACAACTAAATCTGCACCCTCTACAGCCTCTGCAGCTGTATCAAAAATTTTATCGACCAACCCTAATGAAAGCGCGGTATCCCGCGTCTCGCTCGAACGCGCATGACCGCGGATTTCACCAGACAGCCCTGCCCGTTTCATTGCCAGCCCAATGGACCCAGCAATCAAGCCCAGCCCAATCAACGCAACCTTGTTATAAATCTGTGTCATGCGACCCACCCGTCTTTAAACTCTCGCAACACTAAGATCACACGTTCGCAATCTACGCCTTTACCCACTGTAATTCGCAAACATTCCGCCAACCCATAACTTTTTACAGCCCGCACCAAAAATCCTGCTTCAGCAAGTGCCACATCCGCAGCATCTGCCTCTGCCTCAGACCCAAACCGTGCGAGTACAAAATTCGTTTGGCTCGCATCACAAGCAATTCCAATACTCAGTAATTTTTCACGCAAAAACTCAGCCCAATGCAAGTTTGTCTTACGGCAATTCGAAGTGTAATTCGTGTCCCGAACCGCTGCTTCACCAGCCGCCAAAACTCCTGCATTCACATTGAACGGCCCACGTATTCGATGCAGTGTATTAATAATTTCTGCGGGACCATACCCCCAGCCAAGCCGTAACCCACCAAGTCCATAAATCTTTGAAAACGTCCGCGTCATGAACACGTTCTTACGCTCATCAACCAAACCAGCATGCCCATCAAATCCTTCAACAAACTCTGCGTAGGCTCCATCCAAAACCAACAGCGTGTGATCCGGCAGCCCATCCGCCAACCGCGCCACATCTTTCTCAGAGATCATTGTTCCCGTTGGATTATTCGGGTTTGCAATGAACACAAGTTTAGTGTTTTCATTCGTCGCATTTAACAATGCATCCACATCGGTGCACCGCTCAATCTCTGAAACGGCCACAGGCGTCGCGCCCGCAGCCTGAGCACACAACTTGTACATCAAAAATCCATGCTCAGTAAATAAAACCTCGTCACCTGCACCAGCATAGGCTTGGCACAACAAAGAAATTAGTTCATCAGATCCGTTTGAACAAATGACACGCTCTGCGTCGACATTATGCACCTCAGAAATTGCAGTACGCAGCGCTGCGTGATCAGAACATGGATAAATATGCAATTCTCCAGCAAGGGACTGATATGCCTGCTTCGCATCCTCAGATGCCCCCCAAGGGTTTTCATTGCTCGAAAGCTTCACAGTGTTCGATTGCCCTTGGATGTGGCCCTTACCACCCTCATAAAGCTGAATACTCATAACGCCTGGCTGTGGTTTGATCCGCGTGGTCATTCAGCTTCCTTCACCGCTTTTCACAACATGTAGCGC
>TARA_Y100000385_G_scaffold285432_1_pt1 | contig 11981 bp, 8 predicted proteins | sample TARA_Y100000385 | Tara Oceans TARA_Y100000385 (sample SAMEA2620980) | marine metagenome | biome: marine biome (ENVO:00000447); feature: surface water layer (ENVO:00002042); material: "saline water (ENVO:00002010), including plankton (ENVO:xxxxxxxx)" | depth 5 m
AGAGAGGACATGTCATCAAAATTAACCGTGGGCTTTATTTTAACCCTTGCCAGGCTTTGTAATCGTTTTACACTGTCCGCCTCTCTTGCTATGTATCCCGAATATTTATGTTCGATTTCCGCCGTCTGAACAAAATGTGGTCGCTTTCCTTCAACTAGTGATAACAATTCATTGCTGCACTCTGTTAGGTCATATGTGTCTATGCCTGGCCTTGCCAAGATCTTTTCCAGTTTTACGCTTTGCCGTATTGGGTCTTGCCCTCGTTCTAGAAGCAAGGGGTTTATGCTTTCTGGCCGTATGGACGTTTTATGAATACAATGATTGTATTCTTTTATAAAGTGTGTCTTTTTCATGTATAGCTCAGCCTCTGCCTTACCGAGAAGGTTATGCTTCTTTGCTAAAGGCATAAGCCGCATATCAGCATTGTCCTGGCGTAAAGAAAGCCTAAATTCCGCACGTGACGTAAACATTCTGTAGGGCTCGTTGGTGCCTTTAAACACAAGGTCATTAATAAGGACCCCAATATATGCTTCTGACCGTTCAAGGATTAAGGGAGATTGCCCAAGCACACTCAGCGCCGCATTGATGCCAGCCATAAGACCCTGGCATGCTGCCTCCTCATAACCCGTTGTTCCGTTGATTTGGCCCGCGAAGTAGAGTCCTCTTATTTCTCTTGTTTCTAGCGTCTGTTTTATCTGATTCGGCGGAAAATAATCATACTCAATAGCATAGCCCGGTCGAAACATTTTTGCCTTTTCTAGGCCTGGTATCGTGTTCAGGGCTTCTATCTGGGTGGAAAATGGGAGCGACGTTGAAAAACCATTCAAATAGGTCTCCACTGTGTCGATACCTTCTGGCTCAACAAATATTTGGTGACGGTCTCTTTCGCTAAAGCGATCGATTTTGTCCTCTATGGATGGGCAGTACCGCGGCCCCCTACCTCCAATTCTGCCAGAAAACATCGGCGACTTACTAAAATCCCTTCGCAAAATATCGTGCGTTTTAGGGTTGGTATACGTTATATAACAATGCCTTCTTTCTTGAAACAATTCGCTTGCTCCATAAGAAAAAACCTCTGCGGGTTCTTCGCTTGGTTGTATTTCCATGGAAGAATAATCCACGGTTCTTCCATCTATTCTTGGTGGCGTGCCTGTTTTCATTCTTCCCGTAGCAAACCCCCAATCACGCAATTGCCCGCTTAAGCCTATCGAGGCCGATTCTCCTGCTCGGCCAGATTTTCTTTGATCTTCCCCTATATGAATAACTCCACCTAGGAAGGTTCCGCCAGTAATAATAATTTTTTCTGCAGAAATATACAGGCCGGACCTACACACCACCCCTGTAACCTTGTCTCTTTCTTTTTGCAAGCCAACCACCTCATCTTGCCAAAAGTTAAGATTATTGGTGTTTTCTAACTCTGTCCTCCAAATTCTTGCAAAGAGGTGTCGGTCGTTTTGTGTTCTTGGGCTATGCATGGCGGGCCCTTTTGATCGATTCAGCATTCGGAAATGAAGCATAGAGCGGTCAGCAACTTTCCCAGAAAAACCCCCTAATGCATCTATTTCTCGAACAATTTGACCCTTAGCAACACCACCCATTGCAGGGTTACAGGACATTTGACCAATGGCTTGCATGTTCATGGTTATCAGGAGGGTTTTAGCACCCAATTGTGCCGAAATCCTTGAGGCCTCGCACCCCGCATGACCACCGCCCACAACAATAACATCATACTTGTCCATCATATTCATTATGCTTTATGTTCCACGTGGAACAATTGAAGTAGGCGGTTTTCCTCTAGGTGCATTGTTCTCTTTTCTAAATCACTCCCATCGGTATAGCCCATTACGTGCAATAGGCCGTGAAAAAACATACGCAGTATATAGGACTTGGGGGCTTCATCCTCTTCCAAGAAAACCGTCGTGCCATTAATATAAAACTCTAAATGCCTTCCCATTGGTGTTTCCCTTTCTTGGGTTATGACATCTGTGTCATAATGGTGGTTGAGCAAGGAGGTGTTGTGCTTTATTTGGCTTACACTATCCGTGAAGATGATATCAATTCCACGAATAGATAAATCGTAATCTTGGCAAAAGACAGCCAGGGCCTCTTTTATCTCTCGAGCTGTTATCGAGAACTCTGAATTGCCGTCGCGTAATACACGCACAAACATACCGCAACGTTATAGTCTAAATTGAAGTTCTATGGTTGCACCGTCATTACTGAAGACTACCCAATCCGCTAATTGTTTAATTAAAAACACTCCGCGTCCACCCACAACCATTAAATTGTCAGGATGGGTGGGGTCAGGCAAGCCATTATAATCAAAACCATTTCCCTCGTCATGTATATGAAAAACCAACTTGTCTGGGCTCTCCTCGCGCTCGAACTCTAGGACTACTTTTTTAGTGTCATCCTCCTTGTTGCCATGAATAATAGCATTATTAACTGCTTCCGTCACACCAATCAGCATGTTTCCAAAAACCTCGTCTGCCACATTGTGCTCCACAACAACTTGTTCTAGGAAATGCTCAATTTCTTTGAGGCTTTCGTGTTTAGAAGAAACAATCAATTGCTGCATAAATCAAAGATAGTATATAATAATCTCATTTATTGTGTAAATGATCTCCATAGTTTATCATAGAATGCTATTAAGCCAGGGTTTTCCATTTGAGGTCTTTTTCGACGTTGTAGGATTTGACTAATTTTTTGCTGCACCTCCTCGGGTATAATAACGACTTCTTCAACAACGGGCGAGAACGATTTACGGCTTTCCTTTTCGCCTTGTTTATTTGCCGCTTGCTCTAATTTTAACAACTGGAGGTCTATGTTTTGTAAGCCTTCACTATACTCTTGTGAGCCTGTAGCTGTGCCTTCTGATAACATTTGCTCTTGCCGTTTCATTTGATCGAGAAGTCCACGGCCCTCCCTTTCAAGATTACTTGCTTTGAGCCAACTCTCTAGAGCATTTCTAATTTTTGCTTGTTCTTGGATTAGCGCTGCCAAGCCTTTGTCAGCTTCGTCACCACCCCCTTCTCCAGAATTACCCTGTTGCCCCTCGCCCCCTTCTCCTTCTTTTTCACCCTGTTGTCCCATGGCGGCTTGATTTGACATAATATCCTGAAGACCTCCTTCTTTTGAAGGCTTACCGCTTTGTCCCTGTCCGCTTCCTCCAGGGTTCTCACACATTTGACTGCCTTGCATTTGGCCAGATAAGTTCATTTGGATATTCTGTAGTGCCTCGTCCAGAAGCAATGCTATTTCGTTGACTTCCATCATTACCCCTTGTGCTTGCGTTGCCCAATTTGCCTGACTTCCCCGCTCAAAGCTTTTATCCAATAGCCCTTGACGTTTTTCAATACGAAGTATTCCGTCTATTATTGGCTTTTGCGCTGTCGGGCTTCGAGAGGCAAGTGCCAAAAGTGTATCCTTTACAGCATCAAAGTTTTTGTTCCATAGAGCCTGATTCCTCACCTTACGCTCTTTGGTATATACTCCAACATTAGAAGACGTAATAGAAAGAAACAAATCCTCTTCAATAAGTGATAAATCCACTAAATTCTCTAAAAGCTGCTGAAGTGTGGCCAAATCCATTTCTAACTGTTTTTGCTTAGCAGATTTCATAGCCATAGATAACATAGAGCTAAGCTCTTTCATTTTTTGAGCGGTACTTGACTTACTGGATTCACTTGGGGCACCTTGTTGCATTTCGTTTGAAAGGTTTTGAAGGGCATTATCAATTTCTTCTGACAACTGATCAATCTCTTCTGATTCTTCGCCTAACAATTCTTTTCCTTCTTGTATGTCTTTCTTTATATCATCAAATTTTTCATTGATTTCCTCTTGTTTTGATAATGCGTCTTCCTCGTCTAGGTCCAATGTGTCTTCCTCCTTACTTAATTTATCAAGTGCTTCTATGGCATCCTTTAACGCGTTTTCCTTCATGAGCTGAGACAGCATTCGCTCCAACATCTCTAAAGACATTTCTTTTTTGCTTTCCATCTCACTCAACTCCTCTAGAGCATCGTCAACACTTTCTTGATCTCCCTTTTCTAAAGCCTCCCGAATTTTATCCATTAACTCCTCCCTCCTGTTATCTTCTTGATCTTCTTCAATAAGTGGATTCAAGACATTCGTGTCAATAGCATCATTAAACTCTTCAGACATCAACATAAAAGTTTCTAACTCCTCACTTAACAAGTCTTTTTGATCACTTAGGCTTTCTAAACTTTCCAACAAATCAATTATCTCCTGGTTATTTGCATTAGAAATAGCCTCCGTCATTCTTTCATTACGTATATCTTCTAAACGCTCATTCATATTTGACTGACTAATATTTAAGCGATTAGCTGTATTCTCCATGTTCTGAACCTCTTGATCCTTTTCATCGTCCCAAGTATCTTGATTTGGTACAGTAAGAACCAACTTACGTGAATAGGCGCATTGACTTCCTTTAACCTCGTTGTTATCACAAACACCATAACTTACCTCTATGGCATCAATGCCCGTCTTCCATAAATCTTTTCGCCTAAAGTAATCGGCAAAGTCACCTTCTAATCCCTTATCATGAGTAACATTGTAACGCTTGCTATCTATAACTTTTCCTGAACGAATAAAATTCACCCTTCGAAAAACATTTGATACCCCAAAATCATCTTGAAATGTTCCTATTGCAGTGTAGGCTCTTGCTGTAGTATCAAAATCCCATTCGATTGAAATACTCGGTCGCTTATCTTTTATAACATCAATAGTCATTAACCAAGCTGTATCATCTTTAACCATAGCAAAGCATTCGGCAGAATTCATTAACAATATATCCTTGTTAAATTGTGCAATTGAATCCTTTATGTATAGAGTGCTAGCTTCCTCATCAACATATTCTTGAATACGCATAAGACTACCCTCCATTGCTTCAATCTTCCGAGGATTAATAAAATCAACCTGTTCCTGTTGTATATAACTTGGTGGAGTTAATAAAATCTTATATGTATTGGCAGAATTAGATAGTACTTCGACCCTAAAAGAAGAGAGAATTTTATCGCCATCGCGCCAGGTAAAATATAGATCTTGATTCACTGATTCAATAGCATAGAATAGCGTGTCATTTTTATATAAGTAATTGATTTTCAAATCATTAAGAAATAATTTAGCAGATATATCTCCTGTATCTTTAACAAGTGCCAGCAAGGTGTATGGTTGGCCTACTTGTGCTGTTGTATCTGACACCCAAGTAATATTGTTATCGTTGATACCCTCTGCCTTGAATGTAAACGCCGTTGAAAATGCTGCTTTCCATGGACTTAAGCTTATCAGTAATACAGCTGTAAAAACAGACAATATCAATAGTTTTCTAAACTTCTGTTGTAGTCCTCTCTCCGTATTCCAATTTGGAAGTAAATCATCGATCGGTGGAACATTTTTTTCTGGATAGCTCTGCTCAAATTCTAATCCATATTTAAGCTTGTGCTTTATCTGATCGGCTTGGTGATTATATCGCAATAAGACGCCGCTTACTATATCATGTTCGTTTCGCGTATATGTATAGAATATCCTATAAAGGATAATAAAGAAAGTCACTATACTGAAAGGTAAAACCACCCATACCATCCAGCTTTTATTTCCACTGTTATCGAATAACATAAGGATAAAACTAAGTACACTCCAGACAGCAGCACAAAGACAAAGAGCAACAGAAATTTGGTATTCAAGTCGTTTATAAAGACCTACTTTACCTGATTCTATGATTTTATCTCTAATCATTATCCTAAGCTATTAACATATGGTGTTAATTACAACGTTAAAAGTACTTGCTTGATGTGGATATAGCTTGTAAAATTGGAATACTTAATAAATGAGTACTGTATTGTTGACTTTTCCCCATGAAACAAACTTTAATTTCACAATTTGTATTTCAACAAATACTTCTTGAACTTGAATTAACAGTGTGTTGATTATTATCAATTTTGCCTTAATAAGTTAACTTCTTAGAGACAACATAAGTTAACTTAGTGTTTAATATGTGTGAATTATTAAGATTGGGTAGAGTATTCCACATAATAACACACTTAATGATGACTATAGTGTTTTAATAAAATATTTTAATCATTATGATTTACGATGATTACATAGCCTTGCAAAAACTTTTGGATTGTAATAATCCTCAAGCTGATCCAAAATATGCTTTAGAAGAATCTTTCTTTATACGCATTCACCATATCCATGAGATAAATTTTGCTCAAATTTTAGAGGATTTACAGTCATTCGATGCAAAAGTTATAACGAGTTCATTAAAGGACAAAAAAGATCAATTGTACCGCATTCTTGCTTGTTGGAAGCTAAATATTAATACGTTAAAACTTCTTGAATTCTTAGACAAAGAAGATTTTCTAAGCTTTCGTCCATCATTAACGGGAATATCTGGGATGCAGAGTAGTCAATACTTACTTTGGATAGAAGCATTTTATAAGACAGTAGATAGGTATAGTAACCAAAGTATACACCACTCAAGTATAACTTCAATTCTTCAATCAATACATACCTCTCACAGCGATTGGTTGGCTGCACATGAAGAGGTTATTCTTCACTTTATACAGAATGATCACGGAACAGGTGATACTGAAGGTTTGCGCTATATGCAGGAACAACGAAATCATTACGACACGTTGTGGAATGAAATATTAACTACACTCAATTAGATTATCTAGTACTTGCGGTATGATTTCTTTCATTCTTGCCTTATAATCTACAAGGACTTCTTTAGTGGAGCGTTGTGCGATAGCAAGGCAAATGGTTAAACATCTATGGCCAAGTAATCTCCCTAAACCATAAAGGGCGCTGCATTCCATCTCAAGATTACATAATTTATCGCCTTGAAAATCCTTATAATTTTTGATAGCGTTACTAGTCCACCCAGCAAGATGATTTGTTCTAATTTCTCTTCCTTGCGGACCATAAAATCCGGATGCAGTTAGTGTAATTCCACAGTGTCCTAGAGATTTAAACTGGTTTAATAGATCATCATTGGATTCCGCTATATACTGAACTGGACCTAAATGATGATCAGAGAAATATTGTTGTACTGCTTGTAATTCCTTATTGTATTTGATGAATTTGGATAAGAAATCCTGATAATAAAGCATCAAACTATCCTGACCGTAAGCTTTTTTAGATATAACTAAATCACCGGGTTTTACATGCTTTTGAAAACTACCGCAGGTCCCTAATCGAAGTAAATTGAGTTTAGTTAGGTTAGGTTTAACTATTCTGGCATCAAAGTCTACATTAACTAAAGCATCTATCTCATTTAATACAATATCAATATTGTCAGTTCCTATACCCGTGGCCATAACAGAAATTCTACTGCCCTTGTATAAACCTGTAGCCATGACAAACTCTCTGTTTTGTCTCTTACACTCTATCAGTTCAAAGAAGGATGCTATAAGCTCTACTCTACCAGGATCACCAACTAGGATAACGTTCGATGCTAGCTCTTCTGGTTTAACGCCTAGATGAAATATAGATCCATCTTTATTGACAATAAGATTGGTTGAGTTAATCATTGTTTTGATAAAGTTTATATAGCTTAATTTCTTTTACAACAGCAGGTGGTGTAAGGTATTCAATACTTTTTCCTTTCTGGATACGTCGACGAATGGAGCTAGATGATATATCAAGCAATTCACATCCGAAAAACTGGTGGTGTGTATAGAATACTTTTTGTTCAGTCACTGTATTTTCACTTTCTAGGGGAATCCTACTATAGATTAAAAATGGAAATTTTTCCATTAACCAGGTAGCATCATGCCATTTATGTAGGGTTTTATAATTATCCTCGCCCACAATTATACTAAAGGAATATGTAGTAAACTTTTTAAGGAGGTATCGCATAGAGTTAGCGGTATAACTTGGTCTTTCTAAAAACCGCTCAAAGTCATTGATAACGATCGATGATGTTTTATTGTCGAGTGCTAGATGACAGAGGTCAAGCCGTTTTTGATAATCGAGCAAGGAATGTTTTTTTTTCTGAGGATTTTGGGGTGTAGGGCAAAGCCAAACTTGATCAATAAGCTTAGTGTGGAGTGCCTCATTAGCAATAATGAGATGTCCTATGTGAATGGGATTAAAACTTCCAAAAAATAGACCGACCCTCATCATTCTGTTGCCTCGCTGTTATAGTTTTTCTTAGCAAAATCAACACGCTCTAAGCATTCTGATAAACCAAGAAAGCGCATAATATCAAAAATAGAAGGGCCTTTCAATCTTCCTGTTAGGCTTAACCTTAAAGGGGGAAGAATTTGTCCAAAGGATATAGATTTTTCCTCGATGTATTGTTTAATGATGGTTTCTAAGGCAGCTGCACTAAAGTCAGTATCAGCATCCTGAATTCTTTGCATACAATCCTCTAGGTGTGCTACTTTTTCTGTCCTCCATGCTTTATTCACACCTTTACCTACTAGAACTATAGGTTTCTCAAACAAGTAGGCTACCGTATCCTTTATTTCATGCCTGAATTGTACTCGTTCAGAAGCTAGGTTAAATGCTAATTCCAAATCGTTTTCATTACGATCTTTTGCATTTGGAAAGATTTCAAGAATGGCACTCTGTTTCTCTTGGCTCGTGAAATTTTTAAGGTATTCGCTATTAAACCAACATGCTTTTTGATAATCAAATTTGGCACCAGACTTATTGACTCGCTCTAACGAAAAGTTCTCGATAAGATCTTCAAGAGAAAAGAATTCTTGATTGTTCCCTGGGTTCCAACCAAGCAAGGCTAAAAAGTTTAGAATAGCTGGTGCTTCAAATCCTCTTTCCTTATACCCTCCTGCAATCAATTTCTTTGAATCCTCTGGATTGTACCAATTAATAGGAAAAACAGGAAAGCCTAGCCGGTCACCATCTCGCTTGCTGAGTTTACCTTTTCCATCGGGTTTTAATATAAGTGGAAGGTGAGCAAACTTTGGCATTGTCCAACCGAATGCACCATATAACTGAACATGAAGGGGAGTGGATGGTAGCCATTCTTCACCTCGTATAACATGGGTAATTTCCATAAGATGGTCATCCACAACGTTGGCCAAGTGATAGGTCGGAAGGCCATCGCTCTTCATTAACACTTTATCATCAAGTTCGTGACATTGAAAAACAATCCACCCCCTTATCTCATCATAAAACCGAACCTCTCCAGCAACCGGCGTCTTAAACCGAACAACATAATCCTCCTCTCGCTGCATACGCTCTTCAACCTCCTGAGCAGAGAGACTCAAGCTGTTTTTTAAGTATGCTCTAGTACTTGCATTATATTTTGGAGAAGCATTTCCTTGTTTTTGCATGGAGTCCCTCCAGGTAGTTAGTTCTTCACTAGAATCAAAGGCATAATAGGCATGTCCATCCTTAAGAAGTTGCTCGACAAATGGCTTATATAAATCGTTTCGCTCACTTTGTCTATAGGGCCCAAAGTCCCCGCCAAATGAAGGACCCTCATCAGGTGTGATACCACACCAGGATAAGCTTTCTAAAATGTATTCTTCAGCACCGGGCACGAAACGTTTTTGATCGGTATCCTCAATACGAAGAATAAAATCTCCGCGGTTATTTTTTGCATGTAAGAAACAGAATAATGCCGTACGCAGACCACCAATATGCAAGGGGCCAGTAGGGCTTGGAGCGAATCGAGTTCTAATTGCCATTAATCAAAGATGCATATTCCATAGCCAATCGAGCAAGATTGCAGCTTAAATTATATTCGTAATCCTATGTTTGAAAAGAAAAAACAGGTCCATATAACCATTGACGATGGTCCAAGTGAACAATACACAGAGACGCTAGCAGGCATTTTAAAGGCCCACAATGCTCAAGCGACATTTTTTGTACTTGGAGAAAACATGGAAAAGTGGCCCAGCCAATCTAAGACGTTACATGATTTTCAACTTGCCAACCATGGATATAAACACATTAATAATTGGAAAACAAGCCCGAGGAAACAGCGCGAAAACATTGAACGGGTAGAGGAAAGGTTTCCTGACATTGAAAAATACTACCGTCCTCCATATGGCTTTTTGACTCTCACACAAATGTTGTATTGTTATGGCAGACTGAGTATAAAGATGTGGACACTTATGACTTACGACTTTAATCATTACAAAACCCAGTATGCTTTATGGAAGAGAATACAATCCTCGTTGCGTAGCAATCGATGTGTTCTTGTTTTTCATGACAACTTAAAATCGTCCAAGCACACTCGGTGGCTGTTAAATAGAACTCTGTTAGAAGTTAACCACTTGTCTAAGGAGACGGTTGAATATAGTCAATAATCAACCGAGGAAAAGAGTGTGCCCGGGGCGGGACTCGAACCCGCACGTTCATAAGAACACATGGCCCTCAACCATGCCTGTCTACCAGTTTCAGCACCCGGGCAGGTAAACAAATATACAAATTAGTCTAAGCGAAAAGCGATTTACAGCTGTAGTAGCTACCGATAAAAAAAAGTAAGCCCAATCCAATACTCATTACATGGTAGAGTACAGAATTGCTAGGACTAGGGCTGGATAAATAAGAAAAAGCTATATATCCACTAAAGGTTGAAAGACCACCACAAAGGCTAATGACACCCACTTTAACCATAGGGTTGTTTATAGGAATAGCTAATAGGCAACCCATTATTGCACATGCGATGATATTGGATACAAGAACACCACCGTCTGTAGACTTTAAGTAGGGAGCAAAGGAAAGCAGGTAGCGCAAAACGCCCCCCAGGCCAGTACAACAAAAAATGATTAGAAACTTAAACAAATCAACGCGGATTAATCAATGGGTTTAGCTCTCGCTCTTTTTCTCGGCTCCCCGATTATACAGTATTTGTAAAACGAAAAAAACAATAAGAAAAACATTAAGCAAAACAAATGACCAACCCAAAAGGGATAAGTTAAATGGGTATTGCTCAAAGAAAAAACTGAGGGAAAGAATGCCAAACACAATGGATAGCAAAAACAAAACAACAGCAACTCGCTGCTCAGAAAAACCGCAATACACTAAATGGTGAGCCAAATGATCTCTACCCCCAACAAATGGAGATGTTTTTAGAAGTAAGCGACGTAAAAAAACAGTAATCGTATCCATTATGGGAACCGCAAATACAAGCACGGGAATCATGAATTGCTGTACTTGAAAAATTCCTCCATAATTGACCCTGTGGTTCCAAAATAATTCAACCCCCAAACCGGCTAAAAACACACCAAGGAACTGGGACCCTGTATCCCCCATGTATATCTTGGCAGGATTCCAATTAAACGGTAAAAAGGCGATGAGGCTAGCCAACACCCCAATTATACAAGGATAAACCCAAAGGCTAGGCGAAACAATGAGAAAAGCCATTATAATAGCAACGATTAAAACAGCAATTGAAACAGAGGTGGTTATTGCATCCATGTTATCCAACATGTTAATGGAGTTCATAATGGCAATTACCCAAAATGTGGTCAGGGAATAATCTATAATCTCAATACTACTGAACTCAATGACAATACCCCCTAAGCACAAGATTAGCCCACACAACACCTGACCGATGAACTTAAAAATAGGTACAGTATCATAGGTGTCGTCTGCTAAGCCAAGTAAGAAACCAAGACAACAAGCTGCGGTGAAAGAAGTCCGCTTTAGCTCACTTAAGACATTGAGACCATCTATTGGTAAAAGGCTGATTGATATGCTAAAGCAAATAAAGAAGGTTAGTCCGCCAACAGAAGGTTTAACGTTTGCGCTCCATCGTTCTTGTCCAAGGGCAGCGGGTTGTCTCACACCAAGCCCCCGACTAAACCTGAGAAATAGTCCATGAGTGGCAGAACCAAAAAGAAAGATAGCTACAAACAAAAGGACCCAATATATTTGTTGCTGCATAACCTTGAAACTAAAGAGATTTAAGAGTTTTTTCGAAACCGCGAAAAGAAACCGGTGCGCTCGTTTTCCCTGGTTTCGTCGGGATCGGAGTA
>TARA_Y100000385_G_scaffold291933_1_pt1 | contig 11968 bp, 9 predicted proteins | sample TARA_Y100000385 | Tara Oceans TARA_Y100000385 (sample SAMEA2620980) | marine metagenome | biome: marine biome (ENVO:00000447); feature: surface water layer (ENVO:00002042); material: "saline water (ENVO:00002010), including plankton (ENVO:xxxxxxxx)" | depth 5 m
CTCCATTTATCTAGAACAATAGATAAATCTGATGGAAGTTCAGAATCGAACTGCATCCATTCATCATTTTTAGGATGATGAAAACCTAATGACTTTGCGTGTAATGCATGTCGTGGCATTATTTTAAAACAATTTTGTACAAACTGCTTATATTTGGAAAAAGTCGTCCCTCTTAAAACTTTATCACCTCCATAAACTTCATCATTAAAGAGAGGATGACCAATATGTTTAAAATGGGCTCTAATTTGATGAGTCCTGCCAGTTTCCAATCTACATTCAACCAACGTAACATAACCAAAACGCTCTAAAACTGTATAATGTGTTACTGCATGACGTCCATACTCTTCCCCTTCAGGAAAAACGTCCATAACTTTTCTGTTTCTTAAGCTTCTTCCTATATTTCCAATAATCGTCCCCTCATCTTGATCAAAATCACCCCAAACTAAAGCTCGGTATCGACGTGAAGTAATGCGGTCATAAAATTGCTTTTGTAAATGAACTAATGCATGTGCCGTTTTTGCGACTACAATAATACCAGATGTATTTTTATCAATTCTATGGACCAATCCAGGGCGAGTGTCATCTTCACATTCCGCTAGCTTGTCAATATGAAACTTTAAAGCATTTAATAAGGTTCCTGTATAATGTCCATAACTTGGATGGACCACCATTCCGGGCTCTTTATTTACTATAACCAAATGATCATCTTCATAAATAATCGTAACTGGTATATCTTCAGCCACAAGCGTATTATCACGTTTAGGAAAATCTTTTAAAATTTTTATTACATCCTTAGGTTTAATCCTATAACTAGATTTTACAGGCATATCATTAACATATACAAAACCTTGATCAGCGAGCTTTTGTATTTTATTACGAGTCATATTTGCAATCTGATTGACAATGAATTTATCAATGCGCATTAAGACTTGATTATCATCAACAATTTGCTTATGATGCTCGTAAACTATCTCACCATCAATATGAATTGGTTTTTCCTCTTCTTGATCCTTCATCTTAATCATTTAAGATACTATCTAACCGTGCCTTTAAACTATCTTGTCTCATTAACTCCAACATATCTTCAACAAATTTCGAACTGTCCTCTGTAAACCATAAATTCACAAAAACACCCAAATCAACATTTTCAGTTCCTTCAACAGGACTTTGTTTGTAAACAAATGCATTCATTGTATCAACAACGGAAGCATCATAATAATAATCTCCTTTATTTAATGATAAATTCTGCAATCTTGACAATATATGTTTTTTTGAAATACGCATTAAATTAGGCATCTCTATCTGCATACCTCTGCCATTACCAAGAACTAAATCGAGTTTAGTAGCTTTCTCTAACATATCATTAATCCTAACGACTTCTCCTTGATGTCGTACGCCCAAAACAACATTTGCGTGTTCATCTTTCTTATATATAAATTTCCCTATTCTAAATCCTTTCGCTTTTAATTCAGAAATGTACTGTCTTGAAGATCTATCTGTATAATTTGGCAAAGAAATTAAACTAATATTCTTAGGATTAACTGTTAAGTAAACTTCTCTATCCTCTTTAACTCTTGAATTGTATTTTGGCAAATGATCAATAACCGAACACCTAGGGTAATCGGCGTTATAAGCTCCTGAATCAACTACAGAAAAACGCAATTTTAAAGTTTTCAGTGTATCTTCAACTTCAGATATGGAGAAGCTTCTAAGGTCAGGAACAAGAATACTCTCACCATGCATCGTCATGTCACTTATACTCTGAAGTGACAAATAGACAAAGCTAAACAGTAGCACAAAACCTAAAAAAACATGAAGCAAAAGTCGTTTCATAGATCGATTTAATTATTTGTAAATATAGGAAACTGTTTTAAGTGGCCAAGACTCTCTTGAGAGCTCATAATTATCGATATGTAATTGTAAATATTTCGGACTTTCATATCTTAGTATCTGAAATATAAAACTGAATAAATGATATGAAAAATATAATAAAAACGACAAGTGCACCAGCTCCAATTGGCCCATATTCTCAAGCAGTAAAATCAGGAAACACCCTCTATACATCTGGACAAATTGCAATCAATCCAGAAACAGGAAAATTAGAAATAGATTCCATAGAAATAGAAACGCATCAAGTAATGAATAATATGAAGGCTGTTTTGAATGATGCGAACATGACTTTCGATGATGTCGTAAAAACTTCAATTTTCATCTCAAACATGGATAACTTCAGTCAAATAAATGAGATATATGGGCAATATTTCACCAGCAATTTCCCTGCAAGAGAAACAGTAGAAGTGGCGCGCCTTCCTAAAGATGTAAATTTAGAAATTTCTATGATCGCAATAAAAGATTAGAACTATATGTCTAACCACCTGTTAAATAACATTTTATTGCGGTCAGATCTTTTATCCATTCGATAAATATTAAATATAGGATAATGAGATACATCAGTCAAAACCAATTCTAAATCAATGGTCTCAAAACGTCTTTTGACTCTTAAAATGACTGTCTCATTTACAATTGTTGAGTTTATAAGATTCTTAGTTATTGGCTTTGCATTTATTGCTAATATTTCATCTCCAACAGCAATACACATGTTATCTGCAACCGAATTTAACTCTACCTGTTTCACATAAAAAACAGCATCTTTTAGGAGACCTTTCAAACCTAATTTAGAGGCAAAAAAATCATTATTTTCAGATGCTTTAATCTTTAAACCAACTTTAGAAAGTGACTTATCTAATGCATTGCGAAAATCTTTTATACCATACATATAATTTTCAACAATCTTTAATATTTCTCGGCCTCCAAAATTAATAAGTTCCTCAATATAATTTTCTTCAGTTACTGCTTTTCCTTTAAGTGCATATTCAACATAGATTTTTGTCATTAAATCACGTAAAGAATTAGTTCCATTTGTATAGTCCATGATCTGAATATCTAACATCAGAGCACATAAAGCACCTTCAGTGTAAATAGAAACTTTACGATTTGGTATTCCCTGAACGTAACCATCCAACCAAGTATCAAAACTTGAATCAGCAACTGACATGTTAAAACGCCCACCATTGTGAAAATGTTTTAAAAGGTTTTCTTCTTGAGTTTTATAAAACGCTTTCTCAGAAAAAACTTTAGAACGCATCAAATATAAATCGCCCATATAAGTAGTCACGCCTTCATATAAATAACCCATTCGAGAATAATTCTCTTTAGAGTAATCATAAGGCATCAGTTCTTTAGGTCGAATTTGTTTTACATTCCAAGTATGATATAACTCATGAGAAGAGACACCCAATAGAGATTCATAAAGCTTATCACTCATTAAATCTGACCCAGGCCCTAGTGAAATAATAGTAGATGCTGTATGCTCAACACCATGGTAAGCTTTGTAAGGTAATATCTGATTAATAAAATGATATTCTGAAACGGGAAAAGCTTTAAAGTCATTTATTTGATGTACCGTAAATGCTTTAAAATCATTTAAAATACGAGTCCAATCAAGTTGACATTGGCCCTGAAACCATATATGAAAATCAATATCATGAACATTATATTTATTGTGTTGTAACGAATTAGAAGCAATCCAGGGACTCTCTACAAGCTCATCAAAATTTTTAGCCTTAAGTTGATAGTTATCATGTGCCAATGAACAAGCAATTTTATATGTAGAAGGAACCTTTAGATGAACTACACAAGTTTCGTCCATTCTGTTTGGAACATATAAACAACAGTTGATGGGATTTACATATAACTGCATTTCATCAAGATAAGTGGAACCTGCATTCAGTTCATTGGCATAATAATTATACTGAATAACAATTTCTGAACAGTTAGCCGTAGATATCTTCCAAGTGTCTTTGGTAATCTTCTGAAATTTCAAAGGAAGCCTTTGAGCATCAAACACTTTAAAATATTGTATATTCTTAGCAAAATCACCAAGCTCATATCTTCCGGGTCGCCATGCGGGTAATTGCACTATTAACTCAGAAGATAAATGCTCAGATATTCGCATTTCAATATCAATAAAATGTCGGTGAGGGTGTGTATATGAGAATGTATATTGAATCACTATTTAAAACAAATATATTAATTAGAACTTGTCTTCAAACTGGAAAGATTGATCTAGTCGAACCCCTTTATCTGTTTGTTTTAATGTACAACAAGATTGATAATAGTCATGCTCCAAAAATATAGTATATCCTTTTTTAGCAATAGTTTCTAGAAACTCTTTCTTCTCCTTTAAAGTTATTAATGGGCGGGTATCATAGCCCATAACATAAGGCAAAGGGATATGGCCTACAGATGGCAATAAATCAGCAGCAAAAACAATAGTATTCCCTTTATACTCAATATGAGGAATCATTTGAGATTCAGTATGACCATGTGCAAAAAGCACATCAAAACCAGGTAAAAATATTCCATCATTTTTAATAAAATCAAGCTGACCTGAAGCTTTCATTGGTACCAAATTTTCTTTTAAAAATGATGCACGCTCTCTATCGTTAGGATTCATAGCTAAATTCCAATGTAACTCATTTGACCAATAAGTTGCATTTTTAAATACAGTTACTAATTCACCTTTTTCATTATACTTAATACCACCTCCACAATGATCAAAATGTAAATGAGTTAAAAACACATCAGTTATGTCATCCGGATGGTAACCATTTATTGCTAAAGAATTAATAAGAGAAGTCTCTCCATGTAAATGAAAATGACTGAAAAATTTCTCACTCTGCTTATCTCCAATACCATTATCTATTAAAACTTTTCTTTCACCATAATCAACCAACATACTTCGCATAGCCCAAGAACATAAATTTCTTTCATCAGCAGGATTAGTTCTTTGCCATAAACTTTTTGGAACAACGCCAAACATTGCTCCTCCATCTAACTTAAAATTACCTGTTTCTATAGATATTATTTTCATCGTCAAAATATTTTGGCTAAATATACATAGATGCGAAATGAATTAATAATAATTTAGAAATTGATCCACAATAAATAAAATTTAATAGAAGTATTTTTCAATGTCATTAAGATTTAATACCAACCTGATTATCTTATTTTTAATGAAATTATAAAATATAACAGCTGAATAAAATTCTTACATTTGATAAAATTTTAAATGCATGAGACACATTATATTTTTTTTGATAAGCTTTTTATCAATTAATGCTCAAGCACAAGATGCAAAGACTATCCGTTCAATATATGACTTTGCTTTAACAGAAAGTGAAGCATATGAAAACCTACGCGTATTATGTAAAGATATTGGACATCGTTTAAGTGGATCTGAAGGAGCAGATTCTGCAGTTGTATGGGGTCAACGGGTTCTTGAAAAATTAGAACTAGACACTATTTACTTACAAGAAATAACAGTACCACATTGGGAAAGAGGTCGAAAAGAGAAAGCCTATTTCTACAATGAAAAAGGTAAAAACATGTTAGATGTTTGTGCATTAGGAGGCTCCGTATCCACTGGAATGAATCAATTTATCAAAGGAGATGTACTGGAGGTAAAATCTTTAGATGAAGTAAATAACTTACCAGACAGTTTAGTTAAGGGAAAAATCATTTTCTATAACAGACCTATGGATCCTAAAAAAATAAGCACCTTTTCTGCTTACGGTTCTTGTGTTGATCAACGCTATTCAGGAGCGATAGAAGCAGCAAAAAAAGGTGCAATTGCAGTAATTGTGAGATCTATGAACGTTCGTCAAGATGATTTTCCTCATACAGGAAGTATGGCTTACGAAGAGGAAGTAGATTCTATTCCTGCATTTGCCATTTCAACAAATGGAGCAGACTATTTAAGTGAAAATGTTACAAAATATGGTAATCTAGAACTTAATTTGAAATCCTTTTGTAAAAGCTATCCAGACAAGATATCTCACAATGTAATTGGTGAAATAAAGGGTTCCAAATTTCCAGATGAATACATTACTGTTGGGGGTCACCTAGACTCTTGGGATGTAGGAGAAGGAGCACACGACGATGGCGCTGGAGTTGTTCAATCTATTGAAGTATTACACCTTCTAAACTTAATGAATATTAAACCAAAACACAGCATCCGCGTTGTTTTATTCATGAATGAAGAAAATGGAAATAGAGGTGGGAAACACTATGCTGAAAGAGCAGCTGCTAAAAATGAAAAACATTTAATGGCATTAGAGAGCGACCGAGGAGGGTTTTCTCCAAGAGGTTTTTCTATAAGTGGAACGGAAAATCAATTAAATGAAATCAAAAAATGGAGCGATATCTTTGAACCATACGGTATTCACGAATTTAAAATGGGCTTCGCAGGGGTTGACATCAACCCACTAGAAAATGGCAAAATTTGCTTAATAGGCCTATCTCCAGACTCTCAAAGGTATTTTGACCATCACCACTCAGACAATGATGTTTTTGAAGAGGTAAACAAAAGGGAATTAGTTCTGGGAGCTGCTAGCATGACTTCATTAGTTTATTTGATAGACAAATACTGGACAATTAATGATTAATTAATACTCGAACTGCTTGAACTACTAGATTATGTCTAATACTCTTCTAAAACAAAAAGCAAATTTTGGAACTGCTCCAGTCTTTATGACAGCAATCTCCACTATTTTAGGAGCCATATTGTATCTGCGTTTTGGATATGCTGTTGCCCATACAGGTTTTATGGGAGCAATTGCGATTATTATCATTGGTCATTTGGTTACAATTCCAACTGCAATGGCTGTTGCAGAAATAGCAACAAACAGAAAAGTACAAGGAGGTGGGGCTTACTATATTATCTCAAGATCTTTTGGATTAAATATTGGAGCTGCCATCGGAATAGCTCTATTTCTTTCTCAAGCCATTTCTGTAGCCTTCTATGTCATTGCATTTGCAGAGGCTTTTATGCCTTTTTCTGAATTTCTAATAGAGACCTATCCATTCCTAATTGATTATAATGAGTATTTACTCGACAAGAGACTCATAGGAATTATCATGATGGTACTTCTAAGTGTTTTAATGCTTACCAAAGGGGCTAACATTGGGATGAACCTACTCTACTATGTGGTAGCGATTCTTTTTGGATCGCTAATCATGTTCTTTATGGGAAAACCTATAGAGGGACATAATTTAGCAGATGTAGATTTAATTTCTTCTGTATCAAACCCGGATTCATTCTTTTATGTCTTCACCATCATATTCCCTGCCTTTACTGGTATTGCAGCTGGACTAGGCTTGTCTGGCGACTTAAAAGACCCTAAAAAATCTATTCCAAAAGGAACATTATTAGCAACTGCTGTAGGGATAATTGTATATGTAGCTGTTGCATTAAAGCTGGTACTATCAGCATCATTAGAAGATCTAGCAGCAGACCAGCTCATTATGAGTCGTATTGCAATTTGGGGTCCTATTATACCTATTGGTTTGGCATGCGCCGCAATTTCTTCAGCATTAGGATCTGTTATGGTCGCTCCTAGAACACTACAAGCATTAGGGGTAGATGAAATTTTTCCAACACTAACTTTAAACAATTGGCTTTCTAAAAATAAACCAAACACCATTGAACCAATAAATGCATCAATAATATCATGTATTATTGCATTCTTCTTTGTCGTAATTGGAGATATAAACTTAGTAGCCGAGGTTATAGCCATGTTTTTTATGGTAACCTATGGAGCAATTTGCTTAATATCACTTTTGGAACATTTTTCTGCAGACCCATCTTACAGACCTACATTCCGATCAAGATGGTACATCTCTCTTCTAGGTGCCGTATTATCATTTTGGTTGATGTTTAAAATGAATGCCACTTATGCTTTGATCTCATTAAGCTTCATGGTACTCATTTACATCTACATAAGTAAATACAATACTTCTAGGGGTGGAATCATTAAATTATTTAAAGGAGTACTTTTCCAATTAAGTCGACAACTTCAAATTTTTGTCCGTAAAAAAGAATACAACAGCGCTGATGACCATTGGCGGCCTTTTGCTATCTGTATTTCTGACGTAACACTACAAAAAAGAGATGCTTTTGACTTTATGAGATGGGTTTCCCAAAAATATGGTTTTGGTACACATATGCATTTTATTGAAGGCTATTTAAATAAAGATTCTCATCACAAATCTATTCAAACATTATCCAAATTACACAGCCTTGCAGAAGGATCAAAATCTAAAGTTTATCTTGATACTATAATTAGTCCTTCGTTTACATCAGCTATTGCCCAGGTAATTCAACTCGCTAGTATATCAGGAAAAGGGCACAATCTGATTGTATTAGAATTTGAAAGAAAAAACAAAGAGAAACTTGAGCAAATTATTAGTAATCATCATCTGTTAACTGCTACCGATCTTGATGTTTGTATTCTTAACAGTACTTACAGATCTTTTGGATACTATAAAGAAATCCATATATGGATTTCTGCTGATGATTATCAAGATTCCAATCTACAAATCCTTTTAGCTTACATTTTACTTGGACATAAAAACTGGAAAGATGCAAGTATTAAAATATATGCTATATACGCTGAAGGAACGATTGAAAAAGAAAAAGAACGCTTATTTAATCTTATACAAGAAGGACGTATTCCTATATCCCCATCGAACATAAATCTCATCAAAAAAGATCAAAATCATGACATCAAATCAATTATTAATGAGCATTCGGCATCAGCTGATTTTACTTTAATTGGATTTGATGATAAAATTCTAGAAAAACAAGGGACATCCTATTTTGAAGGGTATGATAATTTAGGAAACATTCTTTTTGTAAACTCTATGAAGAAAAAAGAAATTAAGTAAGTATTTTTGTGTAAAATTTTAAATTTGAAAGACTCTGTAAAACCATACAAAAACTCAAATTTGTCTAAGAAAGAACAAGTTGCCAAAATGTTTGACAACATTGCTGGGAACTATGATTTTTTAAATCATTTTCTTTCTTTGGGCATTGATATTTACTGGAGAAAACAATTGGTGAAACGTCTAACAAAACAAAGTCCGAAGCAAATTTTAGATGTCGCTACAGGAACTGGAGATCTTGCCATTGAAATGCTAAAAGTAAATCCATATAAAATTATTGGTATCGATATTTCAAATGGAATGCTTGAAATAGGACGTAAAAAAATTAGAGAAAAAGGACTAGAAGAAAAAATTTCACTTCAACAAGCTGATTCTGAAAATTTACCTTTCGAAGATAATTACTTTGATGCAGTCTGTGTAAGTTTTGGCGCAAGGAACTTCGAGAACCTAGAAAAAGGATTGTCAGACATGTGTAGAGTATTAAAACCAGGAGGTAAACTGTATATCTTGGAATTCTCTCAACCAAATATTTTTCCATTTAAACAAGTATATCAATTCTATTTTAAATATATTTTACCTCTTTTGGGAAAAATTATTTCCAAGGATAATGCTGCTTACGGTTATCTTCCAGAATCTGTTAGTGCTTTTCCATATGGGAATAAGTTAAACAGAATCATAGAAAAATGTGGTTACAATAAGGTTAAAGATCATTCGTTAACATTAGGTATTGCCTCCATTTATATCGCTGAAAAATGAAAAGGTTAGGACTATTATTATTACTTATCATCATAAATTTCTCTGCTTCCGCTCAGAAACAAAAAATTATAGCTCTAAGTAATTACGATTATAAAAAATTCCATTTTGGAATGTCTTTAGACTTCGGTTTTTTTAATTTAGTAAACGACTACACAAATGATTTTCAAAATCACCCAGACGTTCTTAGTATTGAAACTGATGGAGATTTAGGGCTTGGAGTTTCATTTATTCTTCCTGACCTTCGAATTAGTAATCGATTAAATTTTAGACATATTCTTTCAGTTAAAACAGTTCAACGAAATATAAGATACCGATTTAACCCTGACTATGATGGACCATCAGAAGTTACAAAAAATGTAGAATCGTGGTTTGTAGAATCAGGTTTTCATCTAAAATATAGGGCTGATCGAATAAACAACTCAAGAGTGTATATCTTTTTTGGACCTAATATTGGGGTAGATATGGCTTCTGAAAAAGATGTTGAGGATGAAACTATTTTTAAACTTAATCGCTCTAACTTTGCCTTAGAAATTGGAGCCGGTTGCGATTTCTATTTTGAATATTTTAAATTCGCACCGCAAATAAAATATTCTTATGGTTTAAAAAATCTTATTGTTGAGGATGGAACCATATATACCAGCCCACTTGAAGGTTTTTACACTCGAGGTCTTCAAATATCATTAACTTTTGAATAGATGCAAACGGAGATTACCATAAGTGTATCACCTAAAGCAGCTAATGAGAAAGAATCTATAAAATTTAGTGCAGCTAGAAAACTAAATATCGATGTAAATAGCATTAGTGATATTAAGATTCATAAACGCTCTATTGACGCTCGTTCCCGTAAAATAAACATTCACCTAAAAATCACCATTTTTACCGAAGGTGAGATAGCCATACCTGAAAATTATCAAAAAGTCTATCAGAATGTCGCATCGGCGACACCTATCATTATTGTTGGATCAGGACCTGCAGGACTTTTTGCTGCGCTTCGCTTAATTGAATTAGGACTAAAACCCATTGTTTTAGAACGAGGTAAAAATGTCATAGAAAGACGTAAAGATCTTGCAAAGATTCACAAACACGAAGTAAATCCTGACTCCAACTACTGTTTTGGAGAAGGCGGTGCTGGAACATATTCTGATGGAAAACTCTACACCAGATCTAAAAAAAGAGGATCAGTTAAAAGAGTACTCAATATTCTTGTAGGACATGGTGCTACAGAAGATATTATGATCGACGCACATCCGCATATTGGGACAAATAAACTCCCTAAAATTATCGCAAATATGCGAAAAAATATTCTTGCATCAGGTGGTGAGATACATTTCGACTGTCGGGTTGAAGATCTTATTCTGAAAGAAACTAAGATAGAAGGTGTTGTCGACCAACATGAAAACAAAATTTTAGGGCAGTCCGTAATCTTAGCAACAGGGCACTCTGCCAGAGATATTTTCCATTTATTAGATCGTCATAAAATACTCATCGAAGCCAAGTCATTTGCTTTAGGCGTTCGCATAGAACATCCACAACCCATTATTGATCGGGCGCAATACCATTGTAATGTTCGCAGTAAATACTTACCGGCAGCTTCCTACAAATTTGTACAACAGGTTAATGGTAAAGGAGTTTTCTCATTCTGTATGTGTCCTGGAGGACATATAGTACCATCTGCTACAGCACCAGGAGAAGTAGTTGTTAATGGCATGTCTGCTTCAACGCGAAGTTCGCGTTATGCCAATTCGGGTATGGTAGTAGCGATTGAAACGGGAGATCTACAAGCTTACACACAACACGGTGCTTTAGCCGGCTTGATATTCCAACAAGAAATGGAAAAAATAGCCTGGGAAGCTGGTGGTAAAACACAAGCAGCTCCAGCACAACGCATGGTAGATTTTACCAATGGAAAACTCTCAAACACGCTTAACGACTGTTCCTACATACCGGGAATCAATTCTGCGCCTCTTCATGAACTATTACCATCAATCATCGGCAACCGACTTCAAGAAGGATTTAAAACATTCGGACGTAAAATGAAAGGATATTACACCAACGAGGCGAACATACTTGGTGTAGAGTCCAGAACTTCTTCACCTGTTCGAATACCACGGGATGAAATATTATTAAGCCATCCTCAGGTTCACAATCTATATCCATGTGGAGAAGGAGCAGGATATGCAGGTGGCATCGTTTCTGCAGCTATTGATGGTGAAAGATGCGCTGAAGCAATTCATAAATCACTCGCTTAAATAAACTTTCTCTCCATCTACAATATAAATTCCTGCAGGTCTAAAATCACCAGCTTTATATTCTCTACCTAAAACATCAAATATAGATGATTGGTTTGTTAAATTAGGAACTCCTAATTCTTCAAGACTAACAAGCTGTCTTACATCAAACACAATGGTTCCAGGAGAAATTCCAGTAG
>TARA_Y100000385_G_scaffold74696_1_pt1 | contig 11957 bp, 9 predicted proteins | sample TARA_Y100000385 | Tara Oceans TARA_Y100000385 (sample SAMEA2620980) | marine metagenome | biome: marine biome (ENVO:00000447); feature: surface water layer (ENVO:00002042); material: "saline water (ENVO:00002010), including plankton (ENVO:xxxxxxxx)" | depth 5 m
ATCCTCGCGCTTCACCATGACCTGGGTTTCCGTGGGCACCGCTTTACGGCATAGATCGATAATATCTTCGAACCATAAGCAGTCTTCGCCGCTCAGCACCACAGAGAGACGTGCCACTGAGCGCTGCGAATGCGGTGTCGCCAATTGGTTGCGTTCTTTTCGCGCATGTTCGCTCAATTCCAGTGAACAAGGGCATGTTGAGCTATACACATAATCCAAATGCAAAATCTTATTGCGCACGCCACCCTGATCAACCAGTTCCAACGCGATATCATAATACTGATAGCCCTGCAGTCCCGAGCGCAAACTGTCCATTTTCATCGGGTAAGACAGACGCATCTGGATGCGCGCGTCAAAGCTTTCTAAATCGCTTTTGTAATCATCAAGCGCATGCTCCATCACATCAAAACTAAAACTTTTCTCAGCATGGCGGTAAAAACTGCGCATGATCCGTGACATGTTGATGCCCTTTTTATCGGCATCAAGGCTGACTGTACCGGTGACCGATGTCTGCAAGGTCTGGTCTGAGCCATTGCGGGTTTGGTAACAAATCGGCAGCCGGAAATTTGAAATCCCAACATGCTGGATCTGCTGTTTCGCGCCGCGGATCAGCGCTGTGGGCCCGTTTTGCAAATCGGGCATACTGTCGCGATAAGCTTCATTGACCGTAAAATCAGAATTATAACTTGCGGAAAACTCAGGATATTGCTGAGGCAGTATCTGCGCAAGCAAGTCTGCATCCAGCGACGCAATTTCGGTTTCATCCGCGTGACCTACCCAGTTACGCAATATATCTAACGCCTCTTCAACGGCGTTTTGATCAGGCTGTGTGTTCACGTTCCGGGTATGAATATTCATGCTATGCCCTTTTTGCATAAGATCGCGTTATAGATTGAAACCAAACAAGATCTTCATTTCATCATATCCTATACGGGTGACCCACCTCGCTGGATCACTTTTGTCACTTTAACTTTACACATTACACGCGGCTTGAGCAGCTGCCAAGGCCTGTCGCAGATCATCAATCAAATCCTCACTATCTTCCAAACCAATGCTGATCCGAATTAACCCAGCGCTGATACCTAAGTGCTGTTTCTGCTCGGCCGGTAGGCGATGATGCGTCGTCGTGGCAGGATGCGTCGCGATTGATTTTGCATCTCCCAGATTATTTGAAATCAAAATAATTTGCAGCGCGTTCAAAAAGGCAAACGCCGCTCTCTGGCCACCTTTTAATTCAACCGAGATCAGCGTTCCACCTGTGCCAAGTTGCGCTTGCGCCAGCTCATATTGTGCATGCGCAGGATGCCCCGGATAGATCAATTGGGTTAAGGCTGAATGCTCCGATAGATCTTGGGCAATCAAGGCCGCCGTTTCAGCTTGCGCCCGCACCCGCAATTCAATTGTTTCCAAACCTTTTAACATAACCCAAGCCGTGAACGGGCTCATCGCGCCGCCCGTATGCTTCATATAGGGCTCTATCGTACCCGAAATGAAATTAGCATCTGATAAAATCACGCCGCCAAGCATGCGCCCCTGCCCATCAATATGCTTGGTGGCTGAATAAATAACCACATCGGCCCCCTGCTCCAAAGCCCGCGAAAAAACCGGCGTTGAAAACACATTATCCACCATCACCAACGCGCCGTTCGCATGCGCGATTTGCGCAACCTTTGACAGATCGATCACTTCCAAAGTCGGGTTTGAAATAGTCTCAAAAAACACCAATCTCGTATCCGCGCGCACCGCCTGCGCCCATTGCTCTAAATCGGTTCCATCAACAAAAGTGACCTCAACACCATTTTGTGGTAGGATTTCTTCCAAAATATAAAGGCAAGAGCCGAAAAGCGCGCGCGCCGCCACAACATGATCGCCCGCCTTCACCGTAGCCAGCAGCGCCCCACTGACCGCCGCCATACCAGAGGCGGTGGCAAAGGCTGCCTCGGCCCCTTCCAACAAAGCCACACGCTCTTGAAACATTGCCACAGTCGGGTTGCCATACCGCGCATAAATAAAATGACCCTCATCGTCGCCATCAAAGCGTTCTTGAGCTTGCTCGGCGCTGTCATAAACATAGCTTTGGGTTAAAAAAACCGCTTCGCTGACCTCATTAAACTGGCTGCGCCGATGGCCCGCATGCACCATTTTGGTGCGGCTTTTCAAACTCTTTTTCATTATAAACTCCTGCCACATGCGCGGCGTCAAAATCCCCGTCAAACGCAGCCAAGCGAAAGGGGGGCTTTCTCCTGACCTTTTAGCGGAATATGTTTTACGTGGCCCGCAATCTGGACTCAAATCACCACTTGCCCGTGGGTACCCCAGCGCTCTATTTGGGTCAAGCATCAGAACCGAATTTGGCAAGCTTTGCTAGGCTTGCCTGCGCGTATGCAGCCATGCCCGGCCTGAAACGCCAAATGGGGATGTTGGGGTTCCTTTATTTGCAGCATGGCGGATCCCAACAAAGCGCGTTGCTTTGAAAATTCGCTTTTCAAAGGCGTTTATGCTTGCGGTGCAGAACAGGCCCTTACTATAAATACGCATGCAAGGAGTGTATCGTGACAAATCCCATTGATCTGTACTATTGGCCCACCCCAAACGGTTGGAAAATCTCGATTGCCTTAGAAGAAATGGGATTGCCGTATAAGGTCCATCTTATTGATATTAACGCAGGGGCACAGTTTGACGCGGCGTTTTTGAAACTCTCACCAAATGGTAGAATGCCCGCGATTGTTGATCCAGACGGGCCGGATAGAGCCCCGATTTCGCTGTTTGAATCGGGTGCAATCCTACAATATTTAGCCAGAAAAACCGGGCTGTTTTACGGCGAGACCGAGCGCCAACGCATCGCGGTAGATCAATGGCTGATGTGGCAAATGGGCGGCGTCGGGCCAATGGCGGGCCAAGCCCATCATTTTTTAAGATATGCCCCAGCCATGGATCCGCCCCAAATTCTGCCCTATGCGCAAAACCGCTATCGGGCCGAAACCAAACGGCTTTACACCCTGCTTGATAAGCAGCTTTCAGTATCCGAATTCGTGGCAGGTGATTTCTTTTCCATCGCGGATATGGCAATTTGGTCTTGGGCTTCGCTCTGGCGGCGCCAAGAGCAAACCCTTGATGACAAGCCAAATTTCAGCCGATGGCTTGAGATTGTAAAGCAGCGCCCCGGCGTTCAAGCTGGGCGGGCTTTAGAGGCCGCGCGCCGCACAACGCAATTGGAAGAAGACCGAGAGGCCCAAAAGCTTTTATTCCGTCAAACCTAGTAGGTTTCAACGTAGAGCGGAAAAGCCCGATATATCGCCGTGCTTAAAGCTCGTCCATTCGGCCATATTTCTTTAAGATTGGATATTGTAGAATCATGAAAATAAACACGGCCGATGTCAGTCCGAAGGTTTTGAAATAAACCCATGTTTCGCTGGATTGCGTGCGCCAAATAATTTCATTCAGAGCTGCCAAAGCAAAGAAAAACATCGCCAATCTGCGACTGATAAGCTGCCAGCCAATATCCTCCATTGGGATCCGCTCACCCAACAACGCTTTTAAATAGCCCTTTCCCCGCATCTGCCCATAGGTGATCGCCGCGCCAAACAGCACGTAAATCAAAGTCGGCTTCATTTTAAAGAACCGTTCATCATTCAACAGCACGGTTAACGCCCCGAAGAAAATAACCAAGACAAGCGTCAAAACCTGCACTTTGGAAAGATGCCCATTCACCAACCAGCCGATAAAGGTAGAGGCTATCATCAAAGGCACAAAAATTGCGGTGGCTTGAATTAAGCTAGAATATTCAACCCCACCAATCACCATCACTTCGCCCTTGCGCCAAATGAACACGGCAAAGAAAATGATCACCGGCCCAATTTCAAGCAAGGATGACAAAAGAGGTGAATTGTTTTTCTCCGACATAGCGGAACTCCTATCCTGCAACTTCCACGATCACGGCCCCAGCGGCGATTAACAAAATCAACGCAACGCGCCTTGGGCCTACCGCTTCTTTCAGAAAATACCATCCGATCAAAGCCGCAAACACCGTTGACGTTTCCCGCAATATCGCGGCTTCTCCAACTTTGTCCAGACGTGTCGCCAACATAATCGACCCAAAGCTAAAAAACGCCACCCAAGCCCCAATCATGCCGCGCAAAAACAAAGGAAATAGATCTGGTCGATTGCGCATTTTACGCCATCTCAGATAGGCAAAGGGCGGCATCGACAGACCATCTAGAACAAAAAACCATATTAAGAAAACAAAGGGATCTTGCGCCGCGCGAATGCCATACGCATCATAGGTGGTATAAAGCGCAACAAACAGCCCCGTCACCAGCGCAAAGCCCAAAGCGGCGCGCAAGGTCGCTCGATCTTCGATCAGATAAACCGCGTTATAAAGCGCCAAGCCAAATAGCCCCAGCACCAAAACCGCCACCCCCACCCATTGCAGCATCGTGAAGGTTTCACCGAAAATCAAATAAGCCCCCAAAACCGTAAATACCGGCCCGGTGCCGCGCACCACGGGGTAAACCACCGTGTAAGCCCCACGGCTATAGGCTGCCGCCTGCATCAGCTTATAGATCAAATGAATGATCACCATTCCCAAAAATATGGGCCAGAGCCCCGGCTCGGGCCAAGGCAAGACGAAGACGGCAATGGGCATTGCCATCATAAAATAGCAGATATCAATCGCGCCGCGTGACAGCCAAGGATCGTGTTGCCCTTTTTGCAAAGCGCCAAAAACCGCGTGCAAAAATGCCGCTGAAAGGGCCAACACCATCGCAAGCTGGTGGCCTACTTCCGTCCCCTCAACCGTCAGAATCCAAGCGCTCACTGCGAAAACCTCAACGGCTGTAGCCGAGGCAGCGGCGCCCTAACCCCTGATCGCCACAGGCGTGCAATCTATCGCTCAAGACAGGTCCGCCCCAGTCAGGGCGCTGGCAAATTCTGCCGGATCAAAAGGCGCTAGATCATCAATCTGTTCCCCAACGCCGATCGCATGAATGGGCAAGCCGAATTTATCCGCCAAGGCCACCAACACACCGCCCTTTGCGGTTCCATCCAACTTGGTCATCACCAAACCAGAAACATCCGATATCGATTTGAAAATTTCCACTTGGCTCAGCGCGTTTTGGCCAGTTGTCGCGTCCAACACCAACAGGGTGTTATGCGGTGCTTCTGGATCTTTTTTGCGGATCACCCGCACAATTTTCGCCAATTCCTCCATCAAATCTGCGCGATTTTGCAACCGTCCGGCCGTATCAATCAGCAGCAAATCAGCGCCATCAGCCTGCGCCTGCGTCATCGCGTCAAAGGCCAAACTGGCCGGATCAGAGCCTTCTGGGGCTGTAAGCACGGGAACACCAGCCCGCTCACCCCAAATTTGCAATTGCTCCACTGCGGCGGCGCGAAACGTATCGCCCGCGGCAATGACCACAGACTTACCCGCCGCCTTGAACTGGCTGGCCAATTTTCCAATCGTGGTGGTTTTGCCCGAGCCATTGACGCCGACCACCAACACCACCTGCGGGGTTTGTGCATAAAGTGGCATAGGCCGCGCGACGGGATCCATAATGCGCGTAATCTCATCCGCCAACATAGATTTCAGCTCAGCTACCGAAAGCCTTTTGCCAAATTGGCCCTCTGCAATATTGCCCGTCACCCGCAAAGCCGTATCCACGCCCATATCCGAGGTGATCAGCAATTCTTCGAGCTGCTCGAGCATCTCATCATCCAGCTTGCGTTTTAAAACGCCCGCCGATTGCACCCGCCCCATTAAGCGTCCAAAAAACCCCGGGGCCGATTGGTTTTGGCCGCTTTGCGCCGCGGCTGTAGGTTTAGAGGCAGAGCCTTCTTCCGGCGCGGTTTCATTTGAAAGGGGCTGCGCAGCTTGGCTGGCAGCAGCTTGGCTGGCAGCAGCTTGGTTAACAACGGTGTCTGTGTCTCTTTCACCCGCAGCAGGCGCCGCGGCGATACGATCTGCATCAACACCCAAATCCGTATCTGTTTTACCCATTATTTGCGCCTGATCCTGCGCCATTTCTTCTGTCATAGGATCGACCGTCGGCGGCATGGCGCGGCCCGCAGAGCCTTGCGCTGATGTTAGGGAAGAAGTGGCCTTCAAACTCTCACCTTGTTGCGCAGGGGCGCTGTCGGTCAAGGGCGCATCAACCGCCTCTATAGGCTTGGCTTGCGGCGCAAAAGAGGGCGCAGATATGTGCTGATCGCTCTGCGCTGCAAAATGGTCATCTAAAGGCTTTTTTCCGCCCAGGCTTGGATCGGCTTCATCGATTGATGCGCTCTGTTGCTCTGTATCAACCAGTACAGAGGCCTCGGCGCTTGTTTGCAGGTTTTCCACAATATTCTGCTCAAGGCTTCCACCCTCGGCCACAATTGAGTCTAAGCCGTCTTCCAGCTTTGAGGATGATCGAAACAAACGATCTTTAAGCTTTTTAAAAAATGCCATGGCTGCCTCCGCGTCTTCTCCTTCACCTAAGCGACATCAGCGCCAGATGGAAGAGGGGACAAAGCAGAGGCAGGCTTACGGCTCTACCTGCCTTCAACGACATTGCCCGCTTATCGCCAGCGTAAAGCCGTAAAAAGCGCCTTAAGGCGCCCGAAAAAGTTAGTTATATCTCGTCAGAGAAATGCTTCATCGTCATTAAGATCGGGTTTGGCGCCGCCTGCCCCAAACCACAAATCGAGGCATCTTGCATCGCGGTGCACAATTCCCCCAGCAATGGTTGATCCCAGCTCTCAGACTGCATCAGCTTCACAGCCTTTTCGCAGCCAACGCGGCAGGGGGTGCATTGGCCGCAGCTCTCATCTTCAAAAAACCGCAGCATATTCAGCGCCGCATCGCGGGCCCGGTCCTGATCTGACAGAACAACAACCGCGGCAGAGCCAATAAAGGATCCATGCGGTTGCAGCGTATCAAAATCCAGCGGAATATCATTCATTGAGGCGGGCAATAGGCCAGAAGACGGCCCCCCCGGCTGGTAGGCCTTGAACGCATGCCCCTGCGCCATCCCGCCGCTTGCCGCGATTATATCGGTAATCGTAGAGCCGGCGGGCAAAAGGTAAACGCCAGGGTTTTGGACCCGCCCTGACACAGAATATGAGCGCAAACCTGTACGACCGTTTTTTTCTACGCTGCTAAGAATCTGCGGACCTTCGCGGGCGATCCGGCACACCCAATGCAGAGTTTCGACATTATGCACCAGCGTCGGACGCCCAAAAATGCCAACCTGCGCCACAAAAGGCGGGCGATGGCGGGGCATGCCACGCTTGCCCTCAATGCTTTCGATCATCGCGCTTTCTTCGCCGCAGATATAAGCTCCGGCGCCGCGCCGTAGGTCAATATAGCCCGCAGGCACAAGACCCGCCGCTTCAAGCGCAGCAATCTCATCGGCTAAAATTTTCAACACAGCCGGATATTCATCGCGCATATAAATAAAGGCCTTTTCCGCCTCAACTGCCCATGCCGCCATCAACATACCCTCAAGAAAGAGATGCGGCATGCGCTCAAGATAATAGCGGTCTTTAAATGTGCCCGGCTCGCCTTCATCACCATTCACAGCCAAATACCGCGGGCCTTCATTGGCCCGAACAAAGCCCCATTTTTTACCCGACGGGAAACCCGCACCACCAAGCCCGCGCAAACCAGAGGCCAGAACCTTATCCTGCAGCGCCTCCCAATCCCCAGATTGGCGAAGCTCTTGCAGCGCGCGATAGCCGCCATTTTGTTGATATTCAGACAGGGTTTCATAATCTGGGATTATTGGGTGCGTGGCCTGCGCCGCAATCGCCCGCTCGACGGCCTCAACTGTGGCGTGATCAATGTGGTTATGGCCAAGCTCTAGCACGGGGGCGGTATCACAACGCCCCATACAGGGCGCACGCAGCACCCGCACTTGGCTTGGATCTAACCCATCCTGCAAAGCCTTTTGTAAATTCGCAGCCCCCGCCAATTCGCAGCTCAAACTGTCGCAAACTCGAATGGTCAAGGCAGGAGGCGGTGTTTCGCCTTCTTTGACCACGTCAAAATGCGCATAAAAACTGGCCACTTCGTATATTTCAGCCATCGACAGGCGCATTTCTTCCGCCAAGGCCCGCAAATGCGCCGCGGATAAATGCCCATACTCATCTTGGATAAGATGTAAAAACTCGATCAGTAAATCCCGCTCGCGAGGTTGCGGGCCCAGCAACACTTGCACCTCTTGCAGCGCTTGATCTTCATATTGGCGGCCCTTCGGCGTATGACGCCCCTTGCCTTTGCCCGATTTCCAAACGCCTTTACGTTCATCCAATGCCATGCGATCTGCTCCTGCGCTTCTCGCGCCACCCTAGCTGTGCTTGGCCGGTTTTATGAAGCCCAAAAACGACATAGCGCTGTGCAGATACGTTCTAAGCTTAACAATATCCGAGAAAAAGGCGCGGATCGGAAACATTCTACTCTGTGCAAGCGCGATGAAAACCGCGCTTTGGGCAAATCATGCAGCCATCTCGCGTAGGTCCGTTGGGCAACGCCTATTTACAAAAAAGATTTGCGTCACAGACAATAATCTTGCCGCTCAGCGAAAATTCTTCACTGCAAACCCTGAGCTTCAAAACGCAGGAAACCCGAAGATTGAAGGTTTCACCAGACTCATAGCAAGGCGCCAACAAACGGCAAAACGGCGATCAGGCCTCTAGAATAACGACCCTTGATCGGAAGATTTAGAATGCGCCCGTGCTGGCTTGGCGCGCGGCTCGCCCACAGCAAAACGCCCATCGGCAAATTCAATTTCTAATCCAGAGGCTGCTTTGGCGGCTTGGCGCGAAGTAATCACTGTGTCTTGCGCGCGCACAACCGCATAGCCGCGATGCAACGTCGCCTTATAGCCCAACGTTTCGCGCAAGCGCTCCAACCCGTCCAATTGCTGCTTTGATTTTAACAGCGCTACATCGGTTGCATCCCGTAACCGGCGCGCCAACTGCGCAAGATCTTTGCGCCCTTGCGCGATGTCACGGCGCAGCGCGCGCGGATGTAATTGCTGCGTTTTTTGCGTCAAAATATCTTGCTTGCGTTGCAATCCATGACGCAATGCCGGATCCAAACGATGCTCGCAGGCGTGCAATTTCAAACCCGCCGTTTTCAGACGCTGCCTTAACCCATCAAAATTAAGGCGGCCTGCGGTTTCAGAAAGCGCTAAACGCCGGCTTTGCACCAAGCCGCGCAAGGCGGTGGGTAAACGCTCTGACAGAAAATCCAGCCTTTGCCGGGGGTTTTCCAAAATCGTCTCTAATCGCGGTAGGGCCCGCGCCAAATCAGCCACACGTTGCCGGTTTCGCCCAAAAGATGTGCTTAAAGCTTGGCTCATGCGCGCATCCTGAGCGTTCACCCAAGCCGCCAGCTCGTGGCGCACGGGCACCGCCAGTTCGGCCGCTGCTGTGGGGGTTGGCGCCCGCTTATCTGAAACATAATCAATCAACGTGGTATCGGTTTCATGGCCCACAGCCGAGATAAGCGGAATGTCTGACGCAGCGGCGGCGCGCGCCACGCTTTCTTCATTGAAACCCCAAAGATCTTCTAACGAGCCGCCGCCACGCGCCACAATCAGCAAGTCGGGGCGTGGAATTGCTCCGCCTGCCTCAAGCGCGTTAAAGCCAGCTATGGCGCGGCTGACCTCGCCCGCGCAGCGCTCGCCCTGCACAGCCACCGGCCAAATCAGCACTTTGCGGGGAAAGCGGTCGCGCAATCGATGCAAAATATCGCGGATCACCGCTCCGGAAGGCGATGTCACCACGCCAATCACGTCGGGCAAATACGGCAAAGGCTTTTTACGCCCGGCATCAAACAAACCTTCCGCCGCCAACTGAGCTTTGCGCTTTTCCAACATCGCCATCAATGCGCCCATACCGGCCGGTTTAAGATCCTCTATAATCAATTGATATTTTGACTGGCCAGCAAAGGTGGTCACCCGCCCGGTTGCAACCACTTCGAGCCCTTCTTCGGGGCGCATTGGCAAGCGCGCGGCAACGCCCTTCCAGACCACCGCCGAAATCACAGATTTTTCATCTTTCAGATCTAGGTAGACATGGCCCGATCTCGGATAGGACACGCGTCCAATCTCGCCCTTCAAGCGGATATGCGAAAACTCACCTTCGATCAGACGTTTGATTGCACCAGAAATTTCCGAAACAGTAAATTCTGGCTGGTTAAAACCAGCGACCGGATCATCGATTAAATCTGACATAAACGCCTCACTTGTGTCTTGCTTAAGGCCAGCTTAGAACGCCGTTAAGCAAAGGCCAAGAGGAGCAGGCGCAATGAATATCTTAATATTGGGCAGCGGTGGGCGCGAACATGCTTTGGCCTGGGCCGTACAGCAGAACCCAAAATGTGATCGGCTCTGGATGGCGCCCGGAAACCCCGGCATGGCGGCGTTGGGGGAGTGCGTTGCCATAGATATTGAGGATGCGGCCGCAATCCTGACATTCGTACAGCAGCAGGAAATTGATTTTGTGATTATCGGCCCAGAGGCTCCGCTGGCGCTGGGTGTTTCGGATGCGTTGCGAGCGGCTGATATTTTAACCTTTGGCCCTAGCAAAGCCGCCGCGGCGCTGGAAGCCAGCAAAAACTTCACCAAACAAATTTGTGATGCCGCCAAAGCGCCAACCGCAGCCTATGGGCATTTTAGCGATGCGCAAAGCGCGAAAACCTATATCGCCGCGCAAGGGGCACCAATCGTGGTAAAGGCCGATGGCTTGGCCGCAGGCAAGGGCGTGATTATCGCCGAAGATATCCAAACTGCCTGTTCTGCCGTGGATGACATGTTCGCGGGTGAATTTGGCAGCGCAGGCGCAGAAGTCGTGATTGAAGAGTTCATGGAAGGTGAAGAAGCCTCTTTCTTTGTGCTCTGCGATGGCGAGAATGTGTTGCCGATGGGCAGCGCCCAAGATCACAAGCGCGTGGGCGATGGTGATAGCGGCCCCAATACCGGCGGCATGGGGGCCTACTCGCCAGCGCCGGTGCTGACACAGGAGATTGCTGAGAAAGCATTGCATGAGATTATCCGCCCCACGATGGCCGAAATGCGCCGGCGCGGTATCCCTTATCAAGGCGTGCTTTATGCAGGACTAATGATCAAAGAAGGGCAACCCCGCCTTGTGGAATATAACGTCCGCTTTGGCGATCCTGAGTGCCAAGTGCTGATGATGCGTCTTGGCGCGCAAGCGCTTGATCTGATGCTGGCAACGGCGCAGGGGCAACTGAACACCGCCAAAATAAATTGGGCAGATGATCACGCGCTCACCGTCGTTTTGGCAACCCAAGGCTATCCGGGCGCCTATCAAAAGGGCAGCGAGATAAAAGGCTTAGACGATCTGGCCTTTGATTCCCAACAGATGGTGTTTCATGCTGGCACGAAACAAGAGGGCACGACGCTGCGCGCAAATGGTGGGCGGGTTTTAAACGTCACCGCGCGCGCGGAAACGCTGAGCGCGGCGCAAAGCCGCGCCTATGAGCTGCTGGAAAAGATTGATTGGCCAGACGGCTTCCACCGCACCGATATCGGATGGCGGGCCCTGTAAGCGCCCGATCCGGTTTTTTCAGGATGCTCAGAACTTGAAGATTGGCTTAAATTTGCTTTTCGGGCATCTGCACAACCAATCCGTCAAGCGCATCAGTCACTTTTAACTGGCAGGTCAGGCGCGAACGTTCGGGATCAGGCTCATAGGCGAAATCGAGCATATCCTCTTCCATCGCCTCACGCGTTGGCAGCTTTTCAACCCATGCTGGATCAATGTAAACATGGCAGGTTGAACAGGCGCAGGCGCCGCCGCAATCCGCTTCAATTCCAGCAATATTATTATCCCGAGCGCCTTCCATCACGGTGAGCCCATTGGCCACCTCTACGCTATGTTCTGTGCCATTATGTTCAATATATGTTATCTTTGCCATTTGCAGCCTGCCTTAAACACTTCGCTTTGTT
>TARA_Y100000385_G_scaffold97138_1_pt1 | contig 11955 bp, 9 predicted proteins | sample TARA_Y100000385 | Tara Oceans TARA_Y100000385 (sample SAMEA2620980) | marine metagenome | biome: marine biome (ENVO:00000447); feature: surface water layer (ENVO:00002042); material: "saline water (ENVO:00002010), including plankton (ENVO:xxxxxxxx)" | depth 5 m
AGACTTACCTTATGTAAGTTATATTTCTTGGGGTATTGTAGACACGGTAAGTACAAGTGACTGGTCAGAGTCAGGAGACTGGGACACAGATAGTGAGTCTTGGGATTCACCACTTAAGCCTAGCTTATTATTAGCTGCGACAAGTGCGACCAAATTATATGTATTAGGTAGTAATCAGAATGCAGGCACAGACTTTAGAGCATTTGTAGAAAAAGATAATATGCAATTAGGTTATCCGGGAACTAAAACTATACAAAAATTAGTACCCAGAATAAGTGGTACTGGTTCAGTAGATTTTTATGTAGGTCAAGAGATGATGCCACACGAGGGTACGACATGGAAAGGACCGTATACATTTACTAGTGGTGTACATTCAGAAATACCAGTCAGAGCTACTGGCAATTATTTGGGAATTAGAGCTGAGTCAACTGATGCAAACACATGGTCATTAGCTAACCTAGAAATTCATTGGACTCCTTCAGGTAACAGAGGCAAGGGTGTATGATTCGTTATTCACCTGCTCCTGTACCTAATAAACCAGAGGATTTACCAGCATATTTAAGAGAAGAGTTTGCTAGAATGTCTGCTATTATAGGCAACCTTGCCGATGGACATTATGATGAATCTAATACGGTACCATCAAAACCTAGAGCCGGAGATGTAAGGTATGCAGATGGTACAAACTGGAATCCGGGTAGTGGTGAAGGAATATATTTATATTTGTCTACAGGAGCGTGGAGTAAACTTTGATTGAAGGGATAAGGTCGGGGGATATTGAGGCTTGGTGGCCTCTCGTTGAAGAATACTTGAATGCTGCCCTTAAGTTTGGTTTAGGCGAGTATAGTATTACTGATATAAAAAAGTCCTGTATATCGAAGAATATGCAGCTCTGGGTAAAAATAGGCACAGAAGTAGAGGGTGCTTTTATTACAAAGATAAGTGTATACCCTCAGAAAAATATATTATGTGTATTGTTACTGGGTGGAAAAGAATTTATGACATGGAGAGATGAAGCAGATGCACTCCTAAATGCATTTGGAAAAGAAAACAACTGTGAGTATGTAGAACTATTTGGTCGCAAAGGCTGGGGAAAGATACTTAAAGATATTAACTATGAAGAACAAACAAGATTATTTGCTAAGGAGATAACATAATGTCAAAAGGTGACAATGTAGAAACAAAAGAGAACGAACCTTGGAGCCAAGCCTCGCCTTACATTACGGAAGGCTTCAAAGAAGCGTCTAATTTATATAACAATTTTAATCCTACTTTTTATAGTGGGCCAACTCAAGCATACTTTAGTCCAGACCAGCTAACAGCACAACAAGGCATGAGAGACTTTGCTGTTAAAGGTGCTCCTGAAATAATGAACCCAGCAATGAGTGCTTACAAAGATGCAATGAGTCCATCGAGACTTGATGTAGCTAACAACCCATATGTAAATAATATGGCACAAGCAGCAGCAGACAGGGCAATGAGTAGCTTACAGCCAGAGATGGCAAACATTAGAAGTGGTGCTATTATGTCAGGTGGCTATGGTGGTGGCAGACAGGGTATTGCAGAAGGCAATGCTTTGGCAGGGGCAGCAGACTCAGCTAACCAAGCAGCAGCACAAATATATGGTAATGCTTATGGTCAAGGATTGAGCAATCAGCTAGGCACAATGGGACAGACAGGTGCTCTTATGGGTGCAGGATTCCAGCCTTATGCTAATTTAGCGTTATCAGGAGAGCAGCAACAGTTAAGAGAACAAGCATTAATTAATGATGCACAAGCAGCTCATGACTTTAACATGAACTTACCTTACCAAAAATTCCAGAATTACCAAGCAGGTATTGCAGGATTCCAGCCAGCAATGGGTGCAGCAGGTTCATCAACAGAGACAACACCGGGCCCTAGTATGCTTAACACAATTGGCGTACTTGGTTCTACATTGTCTGGCTTTAATCAATAGGAGTATAAAATATGCCAGCATTTGATTATGGATACACTGGGTCAGGACCTTCTCCTGTTAATCCGGGATATAACGCTCCAATAAGTAGTAAACCATTTCCTGTTTTTAATAAACCAAGTCCAGCTCCAACTACTACTATAAGTTACAACCCACCAACAGGGCCAATAGGAAATGCACCAATCACCAGACCTTTTCCTGATTTAAAGCCACCTACTAGCAGACCAACAGGAGGACTTAGTTTTTCTTTTGGGGGTGGAGGTGGAGGAAGTTCTGCACCAGCAGGGCCTAATGTTTCACTAAGACCTCAAACATTTGCACCGTATGAAAGTACATACACTCCACCTACACCAGCAACACCAGTACCTTATGATTATGCTACTAGAAGTCCTTACATTTATGGTGATGGGCTTAGCAATGCAGGTGCAGCATATGACATCTGGGGTTCTAAGCCGGGAACTAATCCTTATTTATTAAGCACACCAGCAGGCTACACTCCGGGAATACTTGGATTAGACCCAGTAACACTACCGGGTAATATGCCAAACAAAGGTGCAAATATAAATGCGTTGTCTAATGTAAAACAAAGACAGAAATTTACAGGTACACCAGAGCAAATTATTAGAGACTATGGCTACACTGGTAGAACAGTTCCAATGCAAAATAATGTACCACCGAGTATGAGAGACTCAGCACCTAATGCATCAGTTATGTTGGCAGCAGCAGCAGCTAATGTAAGAAGCGGAAGGTATAACAATATGCAAGAAGCCATGAATGCACAACAGGCATTTAATAAAAAGTATCCTACTTTGACTCCGGAACAAAATAGAGCACAAATTAAGGCTAGTCAAGATTTACAATCACAAACTTATAACCCGGCAGCTATAAAACTAGCAAAAGATAGGGCAACTATAAAAAATACACAGGGACAAACAGTTAATCAACAGCTTGCTGCAAGTCGAAATGCATTTAAGGGAGCTAGTGGACCAAAGCCGGGACAAACTACTTACTCAGCTAAGAAAACTAGTACAGCAAAGGCTGTGAAAAGTTACACTTCTAGACAATCATCAGCAGCAAAATCTGGTGGTGGAACAGCTCGAAATTATGGAGTAACTGGCAAAAGAGTAAGTGGGGGAAGATAGTTTTGAACACACTGTTTGATACTTTTAATATTGATGACATCTATGATGCTTATAAATTTGCAGAGACAGGTTCTTTTAGTAATCCTTGGATACGCACAGTAGCAGAGAATACCCCCGGTGGTAGTACAGCCTATGGCCCAGTCCAAATAACTGGTGGTTTAATAGATGACTTCTATAATAATGAAAGAAGTGTGTTTGATGACAACTCTGATATTGCACAAGTTCTTAGAGGACAAGCAGCTTTGTATAGTCACTTTGGAAATGAAGAAGGACTAGCAGGGTATGACCCTAAGTATGATTATAAAGGTGAGGGTATCGGTTTAACTGACATACAGAAAATACAGTACAAAGATTTTGCACAAGACATGATGCAAGATATGTGGAACAAGAATAAGAATAAAGAAAACCCAGTACAAAGTTTTATAGAAGCATGGCGAGGGAAAACAATTGAAGAAGACCCAGACTATTACAAAAGATTTAATACATATTTAGGAAGATAGCATGGCAAATGAAGCAATGATTAAAGCAATGATGGAAGAAGAAAAGCTGAAAAAAATGTTAGCTCAAAGAGCTTTCAATGAACAAATGCTAGCACGAAACAAAGCTGCACTGGCAAAGAGTGGTGGTACATTTAACTATCAGAGTCAAGCAGATAAACAAAATGGATTCTTTTCAGGGTTGTTAGGAAATGACAGAACCAGTGAAGAAGAGCAGAGAATGCTGGCTGGTAATATGTACCCCGGCCCTCAGCTGTCCTTGTTTGACAGAGCAAAGAATGCTCTTAGTGATGCATGGACTAATGAAAACTCTGCTTATAAGCAAGGACTGTGGGCTGACAGGATGATTGATGAGCAAGAATTAGCACAAGCCCCAGAAATTGCTAGACGAGCTGCTGTTGCCGACCAACAAGCTGGCTCGGGACAATTGGCACAGCAAGTCTGGTCTCCGGGATTAGATGCTCCTTACCCTCAGCCTGCAATAGCAGAAGTAGACCAAGCTGTTAGTGGAGTTGTACCTCCGGGTGAATTTAATTTTAGTCAAGGTAAACAATTAAGTGATGAAGAATTTGGAAGAACCTATGGGGAAGGTGCTATGGAGGCTAGCGGTGCTTTCTATATGCCTTGGCCATTTAAAGATGCTAGTGGAAAATACAGAAAATATATAGCCGGACAATACCCTTATAAAGTAGCAGGAAATTCTTTAGACCCTGACATACCATTCTCAGAAGCACTTGGAAAAAAAGAATTTTGGCTTGGTGCATTAACAGAAATTCCCGGAAAAATATATGAGGGTACAGGTTTTGCAGATGGTGTTCCGGGAGAATTTTTGCCTCCTGCAGAATGGGCAGATTATATGATTGATAAACAGGAAGCCGAGCAAGAGTATAACAAACCAGAAAATGTAGAAGCAAGAGCAGTAGCAAAGAGAAGAGAAGAGATGCATCAAGCTGGGCTTTTAGTTGACCAGCAATTAGATGCTATAGAAGCTGAACAGGCTGCAGCAAAAGCAGAAGAAATGAAAGCTGCTGGCATATGGGCTACTGATGAGATAGTTAGACAAGAGACTGAACAACTTGCAGCAAAAAAAGCAGCAGAAGCTGAGGCAAAAAGAGCAGCAGAGGCTGATAGAATTAGAAACATGCAAGGATTTATTGAGCAACAAAGTGAGATGGAAAGTGGCTACAACAGTATGCAAGAAGCTCAAGCTGCAATGGAAACAGTTAACCAATCAGGGGCAGATAATGAATCGTTTGACACTCCTATTATTGGTGAAGAACCTATTACTCTTGGAGACCACATACTACCATCAGTAGAAAAAAAGATTGAAGAACTAACTGACGATGAAAAGAATGATAAATATGTTGAAGCAACTTTAAATGGTAAGACAATGCTAGGCAAATTCTTGGATTGGATTGGTGTACTAGACAATGATAATGATGGTGTAACTGAAGCAGATGGAGATGCAACGGTTAATGACATAGCAGTTATAGCTGCAGAGTCTACTGCTGGTTCTGGTGCTGGTTCTGGTGCTGGTGTTAGTGATGGTTTGCTGAAAGACGATGAATCAGTTAATGCTAATAATGGTTCTACTAATATACTTACTAAACCTAGTACATCTGCTGCGTCTGCTGTAAATACTGGTATAATGTCAGTTACTGCTGATGATAGCATGGAAGGATTTACAATGGACAGACTTACTAACCCACTATCAGCAGAGAATAAGAAATGGTGGATGGGTGGAGGTGGAGGTGTTCCCGGTAGTAATAGAGCAGTACAATTCTTTGAAGCTCTTGCTTACATAGGCACACCATTAAAGTACAGACCATCTAAGACACCTGCTCAACAGAACATTGAAAATAGAATGACTCAAATGAATAACTTAATGGATTACAATTCAAGTATGGCATCGTCTAGTGCGTCTGCTAATCAAAATACTTTTACTAAACTTAAGGCAGCTATACCTTCTACTACTGATTTAGAAAAAAGTCTAGCACCAGCATTCTATGAAGTTGCTGGTATGTTTGAAAAAGATTCTGAAACAAAAAGAAAAATTGAAGCTAGAGCATATGAGTTACACGAGAAGATGACAATTTTAGCATCACAAGGAGTATACCCTACTCTTGAAAGAGTTTATGCTGATGAAGCAGAGGCTGAAAGAATACGAAAAGAAGAAGAGGCTAAAAACAAAGGCAATGAATTAAACGAAGACAAAAAAGCATGGTGGGATTTTTCTTAAGGAATAACTAAGATGGGATTTTTCGGATTAGGTAAAGATGAAGAGGAAGAAAAAAATCCAGCATTGGGTTTGTCTACTTCTTCTGGTGCCTTAGGCACAGGAAACAATCAAGGAGCTTTAGGTTCTTATAAAAAGAATGACCCTCTTGCTACTAGTTGGGACAATTTTAAAATACAATTTGGTGGTTCTTTAGAAACTGTTGATGGTTTAATTGGTACTGATAGTTTTTTAAGTGATTGGGGACAAGCTCTTGAAGAGTCTGGTGAACTAGGTAAAGAAGACTACCAGCCTAAATATGAGACTAGTTTTCTAGAAGCAGAAGGCTGGGATAAGTTTGGCTGGGCAGTAGAAAAGGCATCAGAAAATGCAGCAAGTATGGGTGCGACAGTTGCTGCATCAGTTGCTGCTGCTTATGGAATAGCTTTTGGTAGTGGCCCTGCTATAGCCCTTGCCGGTGGTTCAACTTTATTTCGTGCTTTGTTAAATTTAGATGAAAATGCAAGAACCCATGTAGATAACTCAGGAAAAGATGTAAAAGATTTTAATGGGGGAGAAAAAGCTAACTTGTTATTTGCCACTGCAATTAATACAGCTCTTGATAGTATTGCTCCGGGTAAAATTGCTAAAGGATTTACTCCGGGTTCAAAGATAGATGTTAAAGAACAATTAATAGAGTACGCTAAAAAGTTAAATGATTTTGAAAAGGTTAAGTTTGCAAATGCATTTTTTATAGGACTTAAGAAGTCTACTGCAATTGGATTGTTTGAGTCTGGTACAGAAGGAATACAGGAAATAGTAGCACAACTTACTTCTGCAACAAGAGGTAAGGACCTAAGTGTTGATGAACTATCAGGTCAAATGGCAGCAGGATTTGTAGGTGGTAAATCGTTTGGTACTATTTCTGGATACAGAGATGCTACTCAAAATACAAGAGAAGCTAAGCAAGCTCAGCGTGCATTAGATGAATTTAACTTAGGTGAATTACAACAAGCAGGTGCAGAATATAGAACTGGTGTAAAGGACTACGAAAAACAATACCAAGAATTAGTAGACAAGTATGAGGGCCCAGAGCTAGATGCTAAGATAAAAGAACTAGCACCAGTAGAAGATGTAATACCAGAGACAGTAGACTTTAAAAGACTACAGCCTAGTCGTATATCTAAACTTACTACTGTTGCAGCAGACGCTTTACTTAACAGGTCTACAGAATTCTTAGAACAGACTCGTGCAAAGACCAAGACAGGTAAAGATATGTTTCATCTGGACAGAGCACTCAGAGGCTTTGGCGATGTCGAATCAGGAACAGGTCAGTTCCAAACAAACCCATCATTTAATACACTCAAGCATAATTATGTTGGAGAATTTCTTACTCCGTTTGGAGACATAAGAGATAAGTGGACTAGTGCATACCCATTGGCCGGACAATTCGGTGGTAAGATTGGGCATAACATTGACAAATATTTAGGTCAGGTGCTAGAAAACAAAGTAGACCCTAAGCTAAAAGCAGAGGTTCGTTCACAGTTAGGTAGAAGATTTGCAGAACTAGAAGCAGACATTGTTACTATTAAAAAAATACAAGGTAAAGTATTTAACTCCTTAGCCAAAGCACTTGGTAAGGATGGACTAAAGATTAACTTTCAGAAAGATTACTTAACTCGTGGTATAGATAAGAAAGCAGTTAAAGCAAACCCAGATGCATTTCTTAAATCACTAGAAGAAGATGTGCAGATAGGTCCTACCAAGGACCCAGCTACTGGAGAAATTATAGAAACTGCTGAGCAAGTAAGAGAAAGAATACTAAATGATATACTAAATGATATTGACCCATCGGTATTAACTTCTGAGCAGATAAGAAAGATTAAGACAAGGACTGGCACAGGCAGACCATCATTTGAAAAGTCAAGAGATGGTAGATGGAACAGGCTTAATGAACAGTTCAGAAAGAAAAGTCCTTTTGAATCTGTGGGTGATTACTTACTTAATGCCTCTACTCGTTTAGCATCTGCTGATGCATTCGGTGCTAACAGTGCTAACAGACTTAACGATGACATCAATCATTTACTAGAAAATAATATTGTTTCTAATGCAGAAGCACAGAAGATGTGGGACATGTACGATGGATTACATAATGTATACAGAAGACCACAAGATGAAACAGGAAGAACAAGGCAGTTAGCATACAAAACTGTTGCTACTGCAGCAGCTGTTAAATATTTAGGTATGGCTACTATATCTTCTATTACTGAGCCTGCTTGGATAATGCAGAGAAATGGTGTGGTCAATACACTAAGAGCTGCACCGGCCATGGCTGCTAATGTCTTGGTAGGAATCAAGCGTAGTATTTACGCAGGCGGTGTAGGAAAAGCACCTAGTAGTTCCTTTGGCCGAGATTTAATTAGGACCATGGGATTTGCAGTAGACCCTGCAATGAACGAGAGAGTAGAAAAACTATTTGCTGGTGACAGAAATGAATTCTTAGGGGTATACTTCCGTACACCTGCTGGTTTATTCTTGACCCAGTACACAAACTTTGTTCGTACATGGGCTGCTGTTGCTGGATTAAAGAGAATAGAATCAGAAGCTAAGAAACTAAAGAATATGAAGCCTGCAAGGAAGCGTAGGTTAGAAGAAGAACTAAGAGAAAATGGTCTTACTATTGAAGAGTTTGCTGAGATATACAGGGTAGGTGGCAACAGGATGAGACTAACAGATGAGAACTTTCTAGAAACAATAATAACTAGAAGCGATGGTACCCAAGCTAGGGTAAGAGACCTAATGGTTCCTTGGGTTCGCAAGTTAGTTACGGATGTAGCACTAGAACCTACTACTACTAATAGACCGTTGTGGATGTCTAATCCTGATATGCAATTACTAGCACAGCTTAAGTCTTTTCCTATTCTGTTTGGTAATACTATTGCTAAAAGAGTAATAAGGAAAATGAATCCTAAGACTTGTAGTCCAGACTTCATGGCTCAAATGGCTACAGTAGCTGCAATAGGTACAGCACTAGGAGCTGCTGCATTAGCTATGGCTATCAAGGATGAGATTCGTGGTAGTGAAAGAGAAAAGGGACCTATTGATTATGTATCTGCTATTGGTGTACCACTAATTGGAGAGACATCTTTGTCTGGATATATAGGAGGGCCTGCTGTTAGTATAATAGATGATTTTCTAGCGTCTTTGTATGGAGAGGGTTTGTCAGAAACATTAGCAAAAACACCAGAACAATTTTATGATATATTACTTAGAGCCAGTGTAGGTGCTCTGGGTGCTGAAGCGTTGGGAGGTGAGTAGTGCCTAGAAAATGTGCAATGGGACCTTTCAATGGCTTTCAATTAGAAGGTAATGTATTATCAGCCAAAGGTATTGATGATGCTATGGATGACTGGGAAGGTGTCAAGTCAGCTGAGGAAATAAATAACAGAGAGGGACTTAAGCCTATACCTGATGAAGATGGTAATATTACCATGCATCACTATAGTAATAATAGTGGAATAACACAACTAGACCCTAAGAAACAAGGTACTGGATTAAGAGGAAGTAACTTTAGAAGAGGATATGGAGCACCGGGACAAGTGTTATACTCTTCTTTTGGTTTAAATGTAGGACATCCTAAAGGATATAAAAAAGAAAGTGCATTAGGTAATGTTGAGTATATTAGTAAAATGCCTATCGAAAGAATATACGACATAGAAAAAGATAAGGACTTCCTTTACCGTGAAAGAGATAAAATAATAGAGCAAGAAAAGATACCTCCTACCGATACTGTGGGAAGGTTTCAAGCATTTATGAGAGCTATAAGAGATGCTGGATATGCTGGCATATTTGTATCGAATGGTACAGGGTATGGATTAAGTGCAGCTATCTGGGAGCCGACAGCAGTAGAACAAGTAAAGCCTAGGTCTGAGGCATTGACTACTTCAAGTAAATCTAAGATGGCCAGTATGTTAGAGGGCTGGAAAATTACTCCTGAAGAAATAGAAATAGCAAGAGCTAATAGACCTAAGAATGAATGGAAACAACCAGAAGAATTAAAAAGTTTAGCATTAAATAAAGTAGACAACGGTATTAATTTAGATGAAGACTATGAGTGGGCACAGAATATTATATTAAAAAATGATATTGCTTTACTAGGTAGTGTACAGAAAATACCTACATTCAGAGAAATGATAATGGCTTTAAAAGCTAAGGCACCTACTGGTCTAATAAGACAAGGTGGTGGTGATGGTTATAAGAAAATTAATAATGGCTCAAGAGTAAAGTCTAGGTTAGATATACCTGCCTATGAAAAGACAGATACTTGGGTAGTTACTGTGCATGATTTAAAAGGTGGTGTTATTGGTTATGCTAAATCTGCAGTATTAAATAATGTAGAATTTGGTGAGTTTAGTAAAGCAGCTAATAAAATAGCTGCAGGGAAAGCATCTAAATCTACCTTTGCTACTATGCAAGGTGACTGGGTAGATGTAAATGAAAGACAAGCAGAGCAAATGGCTAACGAAGCAATAGCTGACCCAGAAAATTGGGTAGAAGTTGGAATGAATCCTATTCGCTATGGTTATTTTTATGTAAAAGAAACTGGTGAGAAAATATTATCTTCATCACAAGTAGTTCAAGTAGGTCCGTTGGTCATGGCAAAGAGAGATGGTATAGTAGAGTCTACTCCACACAGTGAGATAGTAGAAGATGCTCTTGGTGATGCTAGCCCTAGGATAATACAAGTGGCTAAGAAATACAGGGCTACATCTGGAATAGTAAAGCCAGAGACTAAAATACACAGGCCAGTTAATCCTAAGTTTGGAGCAAGAGTGGCTATGGCATATGATGCTATGAAACACACACCTAGAAAGAAAGAGGTAGCTGAGGCTTATGATGCATTGATTAATGAAACCATTGAGCAATACAAAACAATACTAGATTCAGGACTGCAAGTAGAGTTTATACCTAGTGGACAAAAATCTCCGTATGCTTATCCTAGCCAAGCTGTAAAAGATATAGTAGACAACAATCATATGTGGGTATTTTCTACTAGAGATGGTTATGGTAAAGGGGAACAAAACACTGAGCATCCTATGCTTTCACCTACTGAGTTTAAAATTAGTGGTGAGATTGCTTTAGCTAATGATTTGTTTAGGGTAGTGCATGATTACTTTGGCCATGCTAAGAATGGTGTTGGATTTAGAGCTGAAGGTGAAGAGGCAGCATTTATATCTCATGCTTCTATGTACTCTGACCTAGCTGTTAAAGCACTGGCTAGTGAAACTAGAGGTCAAAACTCTTGGGTTAATTTTGGTCCGTTTGCTAAACAGAATAGAACAGCATCAGAAGAAGATACAATATATGCCCCACAGAAAGCAGGGCTATTACCAAAAGAACTTAGTAATCCTAAGAACCCACCTGCTTAAGTAATTTTTGTATATTAACTAAGTGCATCTTAGAGGCCTTGTGGTCTCCGCCCATGACAGTATAGGGCTTCATGTCTTCCATGACCGCTCTTAGCTTGTCAGTATTAAAGACTAAACTACAGCACAACTCACCATCCTTTACCAAGTTATGTACCCAGAGCTCTGCCTCTGTACTGGTCAACCCAGATGGTTTACCATAGCTTTCAATCTCGATGCAGATGTTACCTGTACTCGCCCACTTATCCCTCTCTGTTTTTATCTCGCAAGTCTTGGCCCCGGAAAACATTTCATCTATATGTTTTTCCCACTGCTGGCCAAACTCTAAGTCAACATCAAACTTACGCATCTCTTTTATATCCTTACTCTTGTTCAGTCCCATGCTCTTCTCCTTTTATTTCTACGACAACATAGTTGTCCGTATCTAGGCCACCAAACTCTGTAGTAATCTTGGTAACATATTCGTAGTGGTCATCTTCAATTATATTATTTTCTACTAAAGCATCCATGAGAAACTTATGCATAGGAAATGTATAGTTATCTAAGTCTTTCTTTCTTTTGTTATTAAAAAATAATTTGTAGTTAGGTTGTATTGTCTTGTACTTGGGCAATGTCTTTACCCATTCTTTCACTGTTGCATGGTATGCTTGCTTTACATTATTCTTTTGTATGTAATGCATAGGAAAGAAATTGTTTAGACTAACCATGAGCTCCCTCTTCTTAT
>TARA_Y100000385_G_scaffold207901_1_pt1 | contig 11953 bp, 7 predicted proteins | sample TARA_Y100000385 | Tara Oceans TARA_Y100000385 (sample SAMEA2620980) | marine metagenome | biome: marine biome (ENVO:00000447); feature: surface water layer (ENVO:00002042); material: "saline water (ENVO:00002010), including plankton (ENVO:xxxxxxxx)" | depth 5 m
CCTGTCATCCCGACTCAGTAATAGAAAGGCTTTCAAGAAATTGAAAGCCTTTCTCGTTAGCAACTCTTAGATTTTCATAATTCTTGCAAGTCTGGTAGTAAGTATCCTTCACTTTTGGCGTCACTCACTTCTATTAGTATTTCTCCTAATTCGACTTAGGGTTTCTCTACTGTTACCCAGGTAAGAGGCTATATCTGTTAGAGATACTCTTTGAAGAACTTCGGGAAAATCATGAATTAACTTATTGTAACGCTCTTCACTAGTCATGAATTGCAACCCATTCAATTTATATTCCAAAAAAACAATGTGCTCTTTGAGCAGCTGAAACATCAAATAACGGATTGATATAAATTGATTAGAGAGTGTCATTAGGTCATCCAACTCAATTTGAATCAATTCGGAGTCTTCTAATAATTCTACAGTTTCTTGGGAGATTAAGTCATCAAAGGAGCGTATCGTCGCAATGCAATCACCCTCAAAGGCAAACCATAAACAGATTTGTTTGGAATCCTTAAAATTGTAGGACTTAGCACTACCTGAAATCAAAAAGAAAACAAATTTATTCTTTTTCCCATGTTCAATGAGTATTGTCCCCTTTTGATACTCTTTTTTAATGGTAGAATCCATGAATACACTGTAAGCATGGTCGTTTAAACCGGAGAATACTGGGAAAATAGTGTGGCCCTTTTCAGTTTCAATCATTCTTTGAATTTAGTCAAAAACATTTTTTTTATGCAGTACCAATTTATTCATCTAGAAGCTCATTAATAGCGAAATAGCCTGATAATATTGCTCCAGGCACGCCCATTTGGCGATGAGCATCATTTATCTCACCAGCGAAATATACTTTATTCTCCAAAGGTTCATTTAATGCATTTAAATTGAAGTTCTTATTCAAGGCTGCATTGGTCCAAGTACCTAAAATATATTCCTCATTGCCCCAGTTTCGAAGTTCATATTCACCCGTAAAGGTGTTTGATGCAGTCCCGTTAAAAATCTCATCCAACTCAAGAAGTGCAGCAGAAACTATTTCTTCATCCGTTTCAACATCAAAATATTCCTTAGGTGAACCTCCTGTTGAAAGTAAGGTTAGGATATAATCATCAGACTCTTTTTTAAAGGCCATGTCATAGTAACCATGCTCTCCTGAATCTGAATCAAAAGTTATTGCATCAGGATAAAATTTTTCTGAAAACTTCATAACCAACTTAAATCCAGGGAGGAAGTCAACTCGATTTATTGCTCGTTCTTTTTTGTTACTTAACGCAGGGTTGAATGTTATCATATTTGACTTCAAAACACCTATGGATACCGTAACTAGGACTTTATCTGCAACATACTCTTCGCCATTTTTAGCCGTAAGAATAACATGATTCCCGGAAAAATCAATTTCTGAAATAGGAGTATTGAAGCGTATTTTATGCTTAACATGTTGAGCGAAATTATCGTCTACATAATCGAACCAGGTGGAGTTTTTAAACTTGTACTCTGGGAAAAAATTAAAAAATGCATCTAATTCCTCTTTATCTGTTTGTGCATAATCTTGCCCGTCCCAACTAAAGGCACTTTCCAAATGATAGGGTATTAATTCTTCGCTTGTCCAATCACCTGGTAACCCAATTAACTTATTCAATATACCTGGTTGATTATGAATCCATTCAGCGCCTAGGTCCATAGGGAAGTCGGCTAACAGTGTGTCTTTTTGAAGTCTTCCTCCGTATCTGCCAGTGGCCTCTATAATTTCATAATTAATATGGTTTCTTTCCAATATTTTTGCCGCTGCAAGACCTGATGCGCCTGCTCCCACAATGATTACTTTTCCTTCATAAAAATAGTTTTTATCTAAGGCTATTGTCTCCGGAAAGCGGTCGTATGCTCTAGAACCCCACTTAAAACATCCAGTGAACATCCACAAACTGAAAAGTAAAACACCTATTGACTTTAATCTAAATTTCATATTGAATAATATAAATAATGAATTTCAATGATAGTAATACTTCATATCAAAGCCCTTGACAATAGTCACAATTCTATTTTATTAGACAAATCAAGCAATTACGAAACATTTAGTTGCTTTGCCACAAAAAATTTAAAACCAAAATGATACGACTTTTTCAAGACAAAGAATGAGTTTTGCTGTAACCGCCCATTAATTTACCTTTAGAGAATCGTCGTGCGCAATGCATCTTCAACTTCACTTTAAAATGAAACACCCTATGAAACTGCTTTTTACAATGAAACAAACTTTAACTGTTTTTCTTTTAGGTATTTCTGTGATGATGTCAGCACAGAATTGCACGGATTTAATCGGAAATCAAATCAAGGATATTGTAAAACTTGACAATGATCAATTCGTTTTTTTGACGGATAATTTCAAGATTACTAAAGTTGATTTAAATTTTGACACCATTTGGCACAACGAATATCTTGATACAACTGGAAATCGACTAAATAAAATTCAACCAACTTTTGACGGTGGCTTTATTGCCGCTGGTGGCGGTCCCAATGGGAATTTGTATAAGTTAAATGCTCTTGGAGATACCGTATGGGCTAAAACAGTTCAAGTTTTTTGGGGCCCATTTGGAGGATTTAGCATTAGAGATCTTATTCAAACTAAAGATAGTGGGTATGCTTTTATTGCAATTTTCGGACATCAGTTCTCCAATTCTATGATTGTTAAAACAAATAAGTTTGGAGATACTCTATGGACTAAAGTCGACTTTTTACCGGCATATAATTCACTTGATAAACAAGCAAAATCCATAAAAGAAAATAGTAATGGAGATATAGTTGTAAGCGGATTCGTGAATTTAAGTCCTCCCTCAAGTGGAGAGTTTTCATTCTTATATAAACTAAATTCCAATGGAGATAGTCTTTGGGCAAAAACATACGACGACTATTATTTCAATGGATTTGAAATTGATGGAAACCAAGATTTCATCATTGCAGGCCAAGTAAAAAATGCTTCAAATTCAATGGAGCCAGTAATTTTCAAAACAAACTCACTTGGAGATTCGCTGTGGACTAGAAGAGTACCATCAAAAAGATTGAATTGCGTTGCGCTGGTAAATGGGGGCTATGCTTTTGCCGGTGCCAAAGAACAGTTATTCAACTATACTAGTTCGTACCTACTTAAGACAGATGTAAATGGGGATTCTTTATGGTCTAAAGTTTATCAGGCAGATAGTACTGATAGGGAATTGGAGATAATATATACATTAAGCAATGATGATTATTTGTTGCTAGGACAGAAGGCGTTTTTTCAATCCAATTTTTCACGAATGGATTATCGAATTCAGATTGACTCCTTAGGTAATTGTGGATCCGTAGGTTTTGAAGAAATGAATTTTCAATCAATTACTTTAAGCCCAAATCCAAATACTGGATATTTTAGTATTAAGGTTGATCCGAGTCAAGTGGGCTCTGCTTATGGCATATTTGACAATCTTGGCCGACTCATTGAGCAAGGATTCATCACTGAAAAAATACAAGATTTTGATTTATCTGTTCAGCCAAAGGGCATGTATACCATTAAGGTATCCAATCAGGATGTGATGAAAGTTCGTAAAGTGATCATTCAATAAGTTTTGATCTTGCTTCCTACGGAACTAATGCATTAATATGCAGATAGGAGTTTCCTCCGTGGCCCAAAAACTAAGGACCTTAAAGTTTAATAAAAGGTTTAGTCCGTAATACCCCGTCTTTCATTATACGTATTAAATACATCCCCGGAGAAAGATTGGCTATGTTTAACTTTATGTGACTTTCATTTTTAAACCTATGGATGGATAAATTCCTTCCACTTAAATCTAAAATTGATATTTCACAAGTGGAAACTTCATTAGGTAATACCACATTCAGTAGCTCTGAGGAATTCGGATTAGGATAAATACTGAATGAATTATTTAATTCTTCAAGACCTACTTCATTCAATGATCGAGTTATTAGGACGGTATCTCCACAATCGTTAAAGGCATAAAGCCTTACAACATAACTAAAACTTATTGCGGGGAAGGAATGAGCAATGCTTGTAGCAGGCGTGTTGGTCTGTGTTCCATCTCCCCAGACCCATAAAAGACCGCTTGATCCTGATACATTGGCAAGGAATGAAACCAATAATCCATTAGCGCCAGAGGAAACAATGGAGAATGTAAAGTCTGCAGATAATGGCGGACAAGTTGATACAGAATCAGAATAGGACAGGCTTCCAGAACAAGTATCCACTGCTGTTAATTCTACTTTGAAATTACCAGATGATTGATAAGTATGGGTTGTGGTTTGACCTGACCCCGTTGTACCATCCCCAAAATCCCATTGGTATGAAGCTAACCCCGAAGGCGTCGCATTAAATGTGAATTGACTTCCTGAATTAGATGTATTGTAGGATAGGCCCACGGGAGCACATGCAGTTATCAATTGGCTGCTCGTGGCAGATGTGCCGCATGCGTCTGTGGTAGTAAGCGTGACTAAGTAAGTGCCTGAATTCGAATATACATGAGTAGGGGATACGGCAGAGTTTGTTATTCCATCTCCAAAACTCCATTGATACGTAAGACCAGCGCCAATGCTTGATGAAGCATCAAATGCTATGGATAATGAATTACTCGTTGTCACGAATGAGGATGTTACTGCACCGCATACGGTTACTGTATAAGTGGCTGTGTCTGCAGAACCGCAATCATTGAATACTATTTGTTTGACCAGATAAATATTGGGTGTTGTATAGGTGTAAGACGCGGAATCTAGCGTTGAAAAGGCTCCATTACCCCAATCCCAAAGAATAGAATCTTGAGAATTACTAGAATTAATAGCTGAAACGGTTGCTCCTATCAATGTAACATTACCCAGCGCGCTGACTGGCGGACATGGATTGGTAGCGAAATTGATAGTAGCATTTGCACTCAATAGATTTGCTGTACAACTATCCTTTACAAAAACTGAGTAGGACGTGGAGGGTTGCAAACCTGATAATAGAGTAGGACTAGTTGCTGGGTTTATAACGGTACCGTTACCTAAAGTAAATCCTGTGGGTCCAAATTCTAAGATACTTGTAGAAGAAACTCCTTGCCAACTTATTGTAGCAGATGATGGATTTATATTAGTCGCGGTGAGTTGAGTAGGAGCTGGACAATTCAATGTTCCAGTAAAAGAAATATCATCTATGCTTGTTGCAGAACAAAGCGAACCAAAGAAAATACTGCTGAGATTATTCTTAATCGCTTGCAAGGTGACTGTAACGGTATCATTTTGATATCCGTTGAGAGAACAGGTTTTTTGCAACCAGGGTTGACCTGCGCTGGTTTGCTGTTCTCCAATGATAGTGGTTAAAAGCGAGTCACTTCTACCTCTTCTTCTAATAAAGACATTCAATCTATCTATGTTGTCTCCATACATATGATACCAGAAGGAGAATTCAGGTGATAATAGTTGACCAAGGTAAACTTCTGGAAGCTCCATATTGGCAGTATCGGCTGCTTGGCTGCTTGCATTTGCAAAGAAATAACCACTTGGGCCAGGGGTATGGTCAGCGTCTGGTCCGGTAAAAACATAATGATCGTAGCCTGAGCGTGCGCCAGTCCAGTAGTATCCACTATTTCCTCCTTCAAGTCTGGTAAAACAATTGCCTATAGTACCGCTAGGATTTAGAGGCGAGGGTCCTTGCCATTGATTGTTCGTGAATGCCCTGATTATAGGTGCTGTAAATACTACACATTGTGTGTAGAAATTAGGTCCCTTTACCCAAACGCTTTGATCCGCCGAACTACAACTATTGCGGACTTCCCAAATGTATTTTGTATTGGGATCTAATCCAGTAATGGTGGTTTGATTCGTATTGAGGCTTAAAACAGTCCAAGAAGATGAATTATCCTTTTTATAACGCAATTCATGATTTAAGGCTCCTGCAGTTGACCATCTCAAATCAACAGTGTTGCTTGTTACAGATTCAACGCGTAAGTATTTTGGTCTTGGGCATGAAGGTGCAGATTCAACTGAAATATCATCAACACTAAAGGGCTGCTCAAATCCGATAGTTTTGAGCTTGTAGCTGAATATTACACGAATTGTATCTGAAATTCCATAATTTAAGGGAACAACCATTTCTTTCCATGCTGCACTTTGGGAACCTTGAAACGCACCTGAAGTATCAAAAACGGCTGTTATCCCTCCTCCTAAGGTTTGAACTTTTGTAGTTAATGTTCCAAATGCTGTAACTTTTGAAAAAGCATGTATCCAAAATTTTAATTCTGGATTCGTCAGTGAGTCAAGTGCTATCCATGGCGTGGTGAATGACCAATCAGCCGGTGCAGAATTTCCTGTTGCGTTAGCCGCTAAATAATTGCCGGGACCACTAGGGGAATGATCTGTATTTGGCCCTGCATCTTGATTATATGGCGTTCTAGACACTCGCCAATAAAAACTAAGGTTACCTGAATCAAGAAAACAATCGCCAAAATCACCTTGGTCGAACCAACTAAAAGGTACGACCCAATCGCTGCTTTCAAAGTCTTCATTCCAAGGAGCCAAGAAGGCACCACAATCTGTCTCAATGGTTATAAATTCTGACCATTCAGAAACATTTCCGGAACTACATATGCCTCTAACTCTAAAAGTATATGAGCTGTTTGGTGCCAAGGAGGTAAGGCTGAATTGATTCGCCGAAACTATGGTTGTTGGACTCCCAATAGGAGCTGTTGTTGATTGTCCCCATTGTACTTCATAGGAAGGTACATTTGTGGGCTCCCATGTAATTTGTGCATTACTTACACCAATTGAAGTGAGTTCAACTTTAATAGGTTTATCACAGGTCATCGTGTCTTCGTAAACACTAAAGTCATCAATACTTATGCGAGAATCAATACCTGAATACAAGCTGCCAAACTCCCTAACAGCAGTAAACTTAAATGATACAGTATCCCCGGCGTAACTAAAAATGTCATAATAAACTTGATGCCAAGGGCTGGCAGGATTTACAAAAGCACCTGTATTTGGATAAAGTGTATCAATGGCTGTCCATGGACCAGCAGTATCTGTTGAAATGGAAAATTCTAAGCGACGGATATCCTCTCCAAGTAGGTGATACCAAAAAGCAACTTGAGGGGTTTGATCGTCATCTAAAGATATGTTAGGGGTAATTAGCTCAGTGGTTGAGTCTAAAGTAGAAACAAAAGGAGAGGACCAACTCCCAATGAAACCTTGCCCACCATTTGTATGATCCCCAGAAGGTCCTCCATAATTTTGTATTGAACCAGGAAAAGGAGCTTTTACCCATTGATAACTAACCCCAGACCTGGTCCAACAGGAGTTGATAGACCCTATATCAAATTGAGATGTCGGGGCAACCCATCCACCATTGGGACCGGAAAATGACTCTACATATGGACTAGTAAATAAACAAGGTGCGGTTCCTGTTGAAGAACACTGAGTTGTGAACTGGGGAGTTACAGTTGACATTTGATTCCCAGCAGGGGAGGTGTATAGCACTGCACCGGTAGATAAATCTTCTATTTTAAAGGAGCATTCGCCTTGAAAGGGGCCACCTCCCTGCCAACTGAGTGAAATGGTTTCCCCCAATCCAATACCGATAGTATAAGAAATTGAGGAGCCGCTATTTAGAGTGAGATTTGAAGGAGCAAAACCAGCAACTTGCACATTCATTGAATTACCATTCCAACCGTCACCATATGAATCCAATAACGTCAATTCATATTGACACTGCCCAAACATATTGAGGCTTGCAACTATTGAAGCAAATAAAAAGCTCTTGTTGATTAGTGTGGTAATTGTTTTCATAAAAGTTGTTTAACGTATCAGGCAAAAGATTAAACAAATAAAGTAAAAAAAACAAAATAAATCATTAACATATGATAATTCATAGGTGCATTCACAATTGTGCAAGAACAACTCAAGCATTGAAATGCATCTACCGTTCTTACTCCAATTTAGCCTTGAGGCGGCTTAAGCTTTGAGGTGAGATACCCAAGAAGGATGCGATATGATTATTTTGGGCGTATTCTACAACTTTAGGATAATCTAGAATAAATTTCAAATAACGTTCTTCAGCACTTAATTCAAGCTGTGATTGAATTCTTGCACTTAGACTTACAAGGTGTTTTTCAAGATTCCCTTTCTGAAAGGTCTCTATGGTGGGGAATCTTTTGTAAATCCATTCAAGATCAGACCAATTCATTTCGATTACATGAGCATTCGCAATACACTCTATGTTCAGTGAAGCAGCTTTTTTAGAGAAATAGGCACGATAATCACTGATCCACCAATTCGCAGTTGCGAATTGGATGGTATGTTCTTTCCCAGATTGGTCAGTTAGGTAGGATCTTAAACAACCGTCCATGATGAAATAGGCTTTTTTAACTAGCTCTCCAGATTTTAAAATAACATCTCCTTTTTTTAATTGCTTTGAAACTGAAATAGATAACAGGGAATCTTCCAATCCGATTGGAATTTCTATTGATTTAGAAATCCATTGCATTAAGTTCTCAATGATGCTAGACTCAGTCATTAGGGAATTTTAAACATTACATGAATGAAGATAATTTTCCTGAAGAGAATTTCTACCTTGAATTAGCATGTGTAATAGTCAAATGAGTAAAAGAATGAAGAACGATTTTGGCGTTAACAAATGTTAAGTGACAAATCAAAATAGAATAAGATTGTATCATTCCTATTAATTCTTGATATATTGGAAAGTCTATCAATCACCACCATGGAACAACAACCAATATTAGTTATTTCAGTACTCATTTCTTTTACAGTTCTTGGCGTGATTCTTGGGAGAATGACCTCAACCAAATCTGTTGATGATTTTGCGTTAGGAGGAAGGAATTTAGGTTTTTTTTCATCCCTCATGACGTTGAGTGGGACATTTGTTAGCGCGGTTACATTAATGGTGTATACTTCGTTTGTATACATATACGGCATAAGCGCTGCTTGGATATTTGTTGGCTACACCTTGGGCTTCTTATTCTTTATACCTTTTGCCTTGAAATTGTACCGCCTGTCCTTAGAGCATAATTTCTTTACGTTGACAGATTATTTTGTATTCAGGTATGGAAGAAGGACTGCTAGATGGGTGATTGGCGTCATTTTTATTTGGTATGTAGGTTTACTATCAACGCAACTTTTAGTGGGCTCTAATTTACTGAATGAAATGGGTGGCATTCCGGTGAGTTGGGCAAAGCTAGGTATGTTGGTTACTGTATTAGTTTATTTGCTCGTAGGTGGATTTGGATCTGTAGTAAAGACAGATATTTTTCAATTCTTGGTCATTTTCTTGGTGCTGATTTTAGTTACAATGACCTTAAATAGAGGAGGGGATGTTCCACCAGAAATGTATAATCCATTCAACGCTGGTCCTGTCAATATTATCGCCTTTTTATTGCTAGGTATTTTAACACCATTTGCTACTCAAGATTATTGGCAAAAGGTATTTAGCATGAAAAATGAAAGAGTGGTTAAACAGAGTTTTAGCGTTGGTGCCGGTATAAATATTCTTTTAACTGTGGCACTTACCTATGTTGGCTTGATAGCGCGCAGTTCTTTCCCAATAAATGGTTCTGTGGCCAATGAGCATGCGGAAATGATGGTGCTTCGTACATTCACAGAATTAGTCCCGCCTGAATTTCAGATAGTTGTTATGATTGCATTTTTTGCAGCTATACTTTCTACCTCTGATACGTATTTGTTTTTATTGAGTTTGAATGTCACTAATGATTTATTCCCTAGAAAAGAAGAAAGCGCTGCGAATGGAATAGGTCGAATTAGATACGCCTTAGTCGCTGTTGGATTAATGGCATTATTAATTGCCTTGTTCTTTCAGAGAATAGAGGATATCGTGGTAACATTTAAAGCACTTGGTATTGGTATAGCTCCAGTAATCTTTTACGACTGGGCAGGAAAGCATGATAAGAAAAGTGTTGTATTATCCTTGCTCATTATGGCCCTTGTAAGTTTGAGTGTTAGTGTTTACATGATGGGGACTGCCGGCGAGATCAATCCAGCAATAGCCTTTGTAAGCATAGGGACTTCAGCTCTTACGTATGGTATCTCTTATTCATTAAGAAGACAAAAGAAATAGGAGTACCTACTTACGAGTCTATTTAACAGATTCTATGCATAAAGAAACACATCTATTGGCGTTTACATGTGCACCATCACGTTCATCTTCTAAAACTTGACAACCTTTTCAACTTTGGTAAAACCAGAGTCACCAGTCAAACGAACTATATATGCTCCTTGGGCTAATCCGTTCATGTCAATGAGAAGTTCAGCAGGTCCAACAGGCAGTTTTCTACCTGTTAAATGTTGAACAAATTGGCCTTTTGAGTTATAGAGTTCGGCTCGAATAGTCTGTTCGGTTTCTAAATTAAATTGAACAGTTAGGAGTCTGCCGTCTACAATCGGGTTAGGGTACAATAATCCGCCATTAGGGTGAAGTGTAACAAGAGTGTCTTGACTAAATACCTGTGCTATATATGTTCTGTTTTGTTGGGGACCATCGCCATAAAAACCGGACATCCATACTTCAGAAGGTTTAAGCCTACCTTCTGAGTCATACATATTTTGAATTGCGAAATAATCACCCCAACGTTCATAGCTATCACTATGCCTGTCTACGTAAGTCGTTCCGGACTTGAGGTCAATAGGTTCGGAAAATGTTGTGTCATTGCCTAGCTGTACAGCTCCTACACCTGGATGACCAGCGGTAGAAGTATAATTGAATCCAATTAAGCATTGAATTTGACTGGTATGAATGCCTGTCCAAGCGATATTTGGATAGCCATAATCTCGCTCTGGGTGATGAACAATCCTGCCTCTTATTTTGGCGTTATGGCTGGACGCATTAGAAATAAAACCGTGGTATATTCCTGCATTATCATTGTTTCCATGCGCTGTAGTGCTAACGAATTGAATCCAATCGTCTTTTTGAATGGCTCCAAGAACGCGACCATCATTCGTTTGTAACCCTTTTGATGCATCAGAGGTATCTGTATCTTCTTGCTTGCCATTTGGAGGAACTCCATAAGGAATATTTGAAACTAGGGCTGTCGTATTGATTGTGGTATCATTAGGGTTTTCTTGCAACTCAATGAGAAAGATTGTATCATTTTTAAGATCAAAATTTCTATTGGACAAAAAATACAATTTGTCGGCAATATTATTATAACCTCGAACTGCATGAAGATTCCTCGTAAATTTTCCCTGATGGCTAATTTGAGTATAGACTGTAGCGTTTATATCTCCTCCAGAATACCCGCTATATTTATCTAAGTGCCAAATCACAGAACCGTCAAATCCCACTTGCCAACTCACACCCGGAATTATTAAGTTGGCAGTAATTACAAGTCCATTTTTGCTCAAGGAGATTGCTGGAAAATCGGTCCATCTGTTGTTATTTAATGGGTTTCCAGTCAACCGATACACATGCCAAGGATCAGCAGGATTATTAGTTGAACTAAAACAAACTATTATTCTGCTATTTGCGGCATCATTATCCTTTAAAAAGACTAAAATAAATCTGTCTTGAATTGGGTCGTAAGTGAGTTTTGGGTCGTAATAATTTTCAAAGGAGTTCCCTCCAGCCATTTGACGCAAACTGGTTATTCCAATGGGCCCGGGCATGATTAGTTCACCAGAATGTATATCCATAGCCCAAAATGTTGAATTCACAGCTGCACATAGAATCCCATCTTTACTTATAGCCATGGCGTTATCATTTGGAATACCCCCTGTATAATCATAAGGGCTACCTGAAGGTGTTAATCTAAAGAGTGATGTTCCAAAACCTTTTAGTGGTTGTGGGGTGCTAAGAGTTTTAGAAGAATTTGTAGTTGTAGGGAAATTTATGAAGTTCTGTTTTTTCTTTTGCTTGGCAAGAAAATCTTGATAGCTGTTACCGCCAGGTTTCGGTGCACCTGTAGGGTAGATGAATGCTGAA
>TARA_Y100000385_G_scaffold124359_1_pt1 | contig 11937 bp, 6 predicted proteins | sample TARA_Y100000385 | Tara Oceans TARA_Y100000385 (sample SAMEA2620980) | marine metagenome | biome: marine biome (ENVO:00000447); feature: surface water layer (ENVO:00002042); material: "saline water (ENVO:00002010), including plankton (ENVO:xxxxxxxx)" | depth 5 m
ACAGCAAATTTATGATTTTATTAATAAGGTATTGACCAATGAAGATGTCCGTCTTTATGTATTGAAATATTTGGCAAGTTGTCTATCTGGTAGCACAAAAAATGAAGAATTTCATATTTGGAGTGGTAGTGGTGGTAATGGTAAATCTAAAATTATTGAATTGTTTGAGGCTGCTTTTGGTAATTACGCGTGTAAACTACCTATTGAAGTTTTGACTAAAGGACGTAATAAAGCTGGTCAGGCAAGTCCAGAAAAGGCAGTATTAAAGGGTAGGCGTCTTGCTGTATTACAGGAGCCAGATGAAGGTGCTAAATTGGACGTTGGTCTTATGAAGGAATTGACTGGTGGTGATAAAATTCAAGCGAGGCCTTTGTATGGTATGCCAATTGAATTTAAACCACAGGCTAAATTTGTATTGACATGTAATGATAAACCACAATTGCCATATCATGATGAGGGAACATGGAGACGTGTTCGTTTGGTAGAGTTTTTATCTAAATTCGTAGATAATCCTGATGCTAATGAACCACATGAATTTAAGAAAGATAGAAGTATTGCTGATAATTTTCATTATTGGAAGGAGGCATTTATGTCAATTCTTATTCATTATCATGGTATTTATAAGAAGGAAGGTATTAAGGAACCAATGGAAGTTAAATTTTATACAGAACAGTTCCGTAAGTCTAATGATATCTTTGGTGAATTTATTCGTGATTGTATTGTAGATGTTCCCGGTGCTTACTTTGATACGACAGAATTGAAAACTCATTTTAAGGGATGGGTTACACAGACGGTTGGTGGAAATATTGCTAAACAGATGAAGGATGTAGTTATATATTTTAAGAAACATTTTGCCTCAAAATATGTAGAACAAACACATAAAAAAAGTGGTTGGCGAGATATTACACATAAAGATCTATTAAAGAAAGATGATGATGATATTATGTGTGATGAATTGGATGATTAAATTAATTAATTATTATAATTATTATTTTTTATAATATAGAAAATTTCTTAAGGAATAAAATAGAAATAACTGCTACTATTAATAAAAGTGTAACTACATGACATAGGCGTTGTAATTGTTTATTAGTTCCACTATCAGAAAGGTCATAATCCATAACACGATCATTCATTGTTATTCCAGTTATTACATTCTGAAAATCCTTATTTACATTTTTATATTTTACATTTGTTTCATTAAGTATTTCACGTTGTTTACTTAATAATTCATTTTGATTATCTATAACCATACTATTACTACTTAATGTATCCTTTGATCTATTGAAAAAATTTTTATATAAATCTTTTTGTTTACGTATATCTATATTACCATGCTGTCCCAATGATCTCATTCCACCACGTAATCCACCAGACCTTCTCTGTTCATTACCCAATTGCCTTGATCGTTGATTGCGCTGATTAACCGCTGAATTTCGTTGTCCTTCTACACTTGAGACCTTTCTTTTTAGTGATGATATTTTATTATTTTGACTATTACAATTCGATCCACCGCCTCCACCTCCACTACTTTTTTTTTTTTGCCATGGAAGTCTCCAATTTTCTATTAATACCATTTTAATATATAATTATATTTTTATTTAGATATAATTATATTTTTATTACCAATAATTTTTATTACCAATAATTTTTATTACCAATATATTAATTATCTTCTTCTTCATCTTCAATAGTTTTGGATTTAAAAATTTTTTCAAAATAATTATAACTGCTTCTTAATTTATTATTTTCAAATTTCATAAGGACAAATCCACCTAATAATATAATAGCGGAAAATATAATATAACTAATCATTTCACTATTAATAATGTTTCTTTTTTTCAATACAACACAAATAATAATTAATATTAGAATGGTTGTTAATAGAAACATAAATCGTTGATTATTTTCTCTCTTTTTTTCGGATTGTAGACTAATATTACGTTGTCTCATGTTTGTTTCTATATCATTATCCATATAAATAATATTATTTGTATTATCCTCAATTTCATCTTCTCTCCTTTCTAATATATTTTTTCTTACTTTTAATGATTTCGCATCTATTACTTTATCTCTTGAAAGATCTTTATGAAAATTATAAAGTGTATCAAAATATTTATTTTTATAAGATTTATCCCTATTTAACATATTCATCTGTTTATCAATATTATCAGCTTTCCATTTTTTTGATTTTCTTAAATAATCATCATATTCCCTCTGAAAATTACCAGAATCTTCTCTCATCTTTTTTAAGTTTTCACCCATATTCGCAAATTTCTTTACTAAATCATTACCCTCTTTCACAGATTTATAATTTACCTCATCTACTTTTTGAACCAATTCTGCCTTTTTTATTACATTCTGTCTTTCACTTTTACGATGTAATTCATCATTATTTTTAGTATATACTAAAACATCCGCTCGTAATGATGGATAATTTGACCATTTTTTAACTACAAATTTAACATATCTGGCACTTTTAATACCATTAAAATGTATTTCTTTTGTTTCCATTGGTTTTGATATTCCTTTAGAATCTTTCAAAACCATTGTCCATGGCCCATTTTTCTCATCTGAAATATAAATATCTAATCTAGTTACATATTGATAAGAGGCTCCATCTCCCCTACTCTGTATAATTACACCTCCTATTTTTTTTATAGAACCCATATCAATTACCATCCATCTACCTCTATTATAATTTCTATCATTTATATGTAATGACCAAGCTTGTGGTGAGTTTATAGTGCTTCTGGCATGTCCTGTTCCAATACGATTATTTGACCAGATACTACTATATGAACGACTTTTTTCATTATGATTACCATTAACAAGATTATAATTATATTTTTTAGGAACTTCATATATAGTATTGGACCAACTTTGGCCATACATTTTTCCATTTGATAATCTTTTACAATTACTATGTCCTCCATGTTTACCATATGTATTTCCTAACAAACATAAAGCTAAATCTCTATTGCCACGTCCAATACCATTTTGATATTGTAGACCAAAATATTTATATCCTCTTTTTTTTGCATTTGTTTCACATTGTTTATATGTTTTATTACCAACACGTTTTGGTAAATCTAAATTTGGTGTATCTCTAAAACAACCAATATATTTAGATTGTTCGCTACTACTAAAATTTTCAATAATTTCATCTAATTTATGATTATGTTGATTATCAATAGGTTGATTATCTAATGTATAGTGACTAATAAAATTTTCATAATTGTCCATTATATTAATATGGATAAAATAATTAGACTAAGATATATTATCTCCTATTAATTCTAATTCATTTTTAGCCTCATCTGATATTTCATTATTACGATTTTCTCTTATTATCTTATTTCCTTCTTCTTTAGGAGTTTCCGTATTAAATTTCTTTTCAGCATAACTATATTGTAATTTATCTTTATCATTGAAAAATCGGAATAATATAATACCAACAAATAATGTTATTATTGTATATGATATATATAATGATATCTTTGTATTTAATAATCCAAATCGTTTTAATATATAAATAAATACTAATATTAATAAACAAAGAGCTGTAATACGGAAATAATTAAATGTCCCATCACGTCTATTAACACTATTAATCATTATTTCACCATGTCTCCTACTAGTATCTAATATATTACTTAGATCACTTAATATCCGATTATTTTCCATTACTTTTAATTTTCTTCTATTTACAACTTCTTGACCTGTTTTAAGAGATCTTTTATCTAATGACATATCTCTTGAAATATCTTTATGAAAATTATATAAATGGTTAAAATAATTATTTACTTGTTCTTTATCCATCATCATATTTTCAGAATATAGTTTTATACGATCATTTCTATGTTCTGTCGCTCCTTTTTTATAATTATCTAATTTACCCTTTATTTGCTCTAATTCATAAAGAGCTTTCATAAAATCTTTATTTTTATCCGCATTCTTATTTTTAATATTATCAAGATATTGTTTAGCTTTATCCTTAGCCTCTTTATATCGTGCTTCAAAAATTTTAATATATTTTTGATGTTCCTTATTTTTTTCATCAAATATTTTTTTAGTATTATCATCTACTAATAAGACATCTGCTCTCATAGAAATATGATTGTACCAATTTAATACTTCAATTTTTACCCATCTTGCTAATACAAGTGTATTAAACTGTATCCTTTTAGTCCCATTATATGTTTTATTAGCAACCCCATCTATTATTTGTTTTGACCATTCATTATTTACTGAATCCTTTGTATATACATTTACTGTTCTTACAAATTGATTTGATCTATTCCGACCTTGTATTATTACACCACCTATTTTTTTATCAAATCCCATATCTATCATCATCCATTCACCCCGTCTATTTCTACCAGCAGACCAAGCTTGTGGAGAATTTATAGTGCTTCTTGCATGATATGTTCCAATACGATTATTGGCCCAAACACTACTGTATGATCTAGAATTTTCACCATGTTTTCCTACTGTTAATTTAAATTTAGGAGTTTTTTCTACATATACATCTGCTCTCATAGACATATGGTGGTGCCATTGTGTTGGATATATCCATACATATCTTGCTTTTTCTAATTTATTAAACATAACATTTTTTTTGGCATTGCTATAAGCTGGAGCCCATACATTAGTTCTATAAAATTTACCTTGTAACATATGTGGATTAGTATCATATACTGTATTTGACCAAGCTTGTCCATAATATCTACCATATGATCTACTACAATTCCAATGTCTACCATATCTACCATAACTATTATCTACAAAACATTGCGCTCTATCACCACCACCACTGCCACGTTGATATTGTAAACCGAAATATCTTAAATTTCTCCTTTTTGCTTCCCATTGACAACCACCATATGATCTTGGACCTATATAATATCTTAAATCACGTCTTCCACCATCTCTAAAGCATCCTCTATAGGATGAATATCTATTAACATTCATACCTATATATTGACCATTATCCTTTTGTAATTTTATATGAAATCGTCTTACATGCTGTGAACTATTACGTCTTCCTTGAATCATTATACCTCCAATATTAACATCTTTTCCTAAATCAATTCTAATCCATTGACCTACACTATTATGTTTACTTGACCATGCTTGATATGAATCTATAGCACTTCTACTATGACTAATTTTCCATGGATGGTGATGTGATCCCCATATACTACTATATGACCGCATATTTTCAGGAACATTTGCTAATTTTATATTATAATTACCAAATCCTTCTATTATATCACCATTTTTAACTGTAAAATCTTCATGATTATCATTATCATTATCATTATCATTATCAAAATAGTCAGACAAATTATAATTATCTCTTTCTTTTAAATTTTGTCTAAGAATATTACTATAATGTTTTTTATCATCTTCGTCAATAAAGGGTTCATGTGGTTCTAAATATGTATTATCATCTTCTTTAACACCTAATTTACTTTCTTCAAAATCTAAAGTATAATTATTAATAAAATTTTCATATTTGTCTTCCATTATACTAATATATACATTTTATATTATCTATTTATTATTAATTTCTACATCTTTATGTTTGAAAACTTTATTCTGATAATTATATTTACTTCTATTATGACTATTAGTAAATCGTATAAATACTAACCCACCCATTAAAATAGTGATAAAAAACATAATATATCGGATAATATTATTATCTCTAATTATATTTATTTTTTTAAAAAATAGTAGTAAAATAAAAATAACCAAATATAAGACTAATAATTTTAAAAATATTTCTAATTTATCTCTTTTTAGTATGGCTTGTAATATAATACTTCCTTGGCGATTAACAGTATCTAAATGTTGATCTATATTTTTAATAATTTTATTATTTTTACTTAAATTATTTTTATTTAAATGATAAATATCATCTATAACACCCGTTGATTTTTTATCTATATTATTTTTTTTTGTTTGTTCCTTATGAAAATTAAAAAGTGTATGAAAATATTTATTTTTTAATTCTAAATTATTTTCATAACCCTTTTCATTATTTTTAATATCATTATTTATATTTTTCATACTCTCTTCCATATATTCGTTTGCGACATCTACTATCTTTTTTTTATCTATATCTAATTTATTATTTAAATCTGTTATTATTTTATTATTACTATTTAATTGTGTTTTATATAATTTATCTATTTGATCATAATTATCATATTTATATATCTCTGGTTTTACCTTACAATAATGTTTATTATCATTATCCCCAGAAATTATATTTCCATAATATTTAGTACACTTATTTTCTATAGTTGAGAATCCATTACACTTTTTATCATTTAAACATTCTTCTTTACATTTTACATCATAATAATTATTCATTTTTTTTAATCCTTCTTTAATTTCTAAATTTTGGACCTTACTTATTATTTTATCTCCATCACACTTACCTACGTATTCATCCCAATGTATTGGAGCATAACAAGTATAATCTTTAAAATTTATTTCTTTTTGTTTAGCAGATAAGTTATTATTGAAATTAATACCATTTTTAGAATTGGTATCTACTAAAGTATGAATATAACGGTTATTTTTATTTTCAGATATACCTGTTATTTTATTATTCATATCTTTTAGTTTATCAATATCTATTTTTTTCTCTACTTTTTTATAAACTCCCACTTTGTTTTTTTCATATTCTTTTTTAGCAGCCATATTTTTATCTAAAATTCTATTTCTTGATATAGGGTCCTCTTTACATAAACCATTTGTTTTAGTCCATATTTCTTTTACCATTATTATATATATTATTTATAAAATTATTATTACTATTTTAATTATCATCATTATTATCATCATTATCTAAGTCTTCATTATTATCATCATTATCTAAGTCTTCATTATTATCATTATCATTATCATTATTATTATTATTATTATCATCTATATTATTATTTTCATTTGGATTTTTATTTTTGGTTACATTTTTATCTGATGTAAACTCTTTATTAGCATAACTATGTCCAGATCTATTTTGAATACCAGAAAATCTAAAAATAACTAACCCAACAAATAGGACACTTATGATAAATAATACGTATTTTTTAATTGTATTTGACATTAAATTTCTTTTTTGTAAAAATACAAATAGTGTAAATAATAGCAAGTAAATAACTAACATTTTAAAAAAATCTTCTAAATTACTTCTTTTTAGTATACTATCTAATCCTATACTACTTTGTCTTTTAATAGTATCTAATTCATTTTGTATCTTTATTAAATCATCACTATTCTTATCCATATTATTTTCGCTAATACCAATCATATCATCAGCAACACCAATTGTATTTTTATCTACATCCAATGTCCCATTTTGTTCTTTACCAAAATCAATAAGTGTATCTAAATAATTTTGAACTAATGATTTTTTAGTATTCTTAAGATTAATAGAATTATCTGGTTCATAGACTTTTTCTAAATGTTTCATTTTACTATCTATATTTTTATCTACATGTTTATAGAACCCTTTTTTATAATTATTAAAATCTTGTTTAATCATTTTAATTTCAGTATCGGCTTTATTTTTTTCTATATCAATTTTATCGTTAGATTTTTCTAATTCCCCATTATAATATTTATCCAATTCTAAAAAGTTACTTGGACAATTATACGCAGCTGGTTTATCTTTATCTATCGTATTAATATCTCTTAAACATCTATTTTCACAGCCATATTTTCCTTCTATATCACATAATTCTGTTACACAATCTGTATTTTTTTGACATTTACCACCAACTTCTATTTTTAATTGCTCTGTTTCCTTTTCAGTTTCAAAATTTTCTATTGTATTTATATTATCTTCTAATAATAGTCCATCAAAATGTTCATATTCATTTTTATTTTTCATTATATTAAGACTATCATAATTTTGAATATCTATATTTTTAATACCTCCATATTGATTACCCGTAAATGTCTCTATTTCATTTCCACCATAATTTACACTTACATTAGTTAATTTTATTTTTTTATCTATATCCATTTCACTCCAAACACCGCTTCTTGGAATAAATTCCCCTTTCATACCATTAATACCTGTATTATTACTATAACAATAATTTTCTATTAAAGTATCAATACCATCTACTTTTTTAATTTTTTGAATACAAAAACACGAAAAGACATCACCACTAAATTTTTTTATATTAGTATTCCATTCACGTTGATGAGCATTTTTATCCATAAATGGTATATACCAAATATAAATATCTCCTTTTTTAAAAACTGGGGCAGGTGTGCCATCCATATATGGATATAATGGTGTGGTAAGTATATATTGTCCATTTATATCAATATGTGTTTTAAATCCATCAATATTTAAACTGGTAATATTGGTATCTACTATAAAACGGAATATAGGATATTTTTCTATTTCTTCTATTTCATCACCAGTATTTCTTACTTCGGCCCATTTTACCATTTTAGGTATGGTCATTAAACTTTTGGGTAGTGAATCTTGTAATTCATCTTCTAAAAATGATCTACGATTTTTATAATCATCTACCCAATTTTTATCTACTTTTTTTCCATTAGCATTTTTACCACGAAGAAATCTTTTAGTAAAATCTTCTTTTTTTACATTTTCATAACATTGTAGTCCATTACCATTAAGATTATATATTCTCCATGAAAATTCTTTTTCTAATTCTTTTTTTTTAAGCTCTTCTATTTTTTCATTAAAAAAGTTATTATATAAATAATTTTTATCTTTTTTATATATATTACCTATATTACCTGACATATTAATATTTTTTTTGTCTACTTTATTTTCATTTTCAGTATGACCATATTCACCTTGTGAAATAACATAATGTCCATTAAGTGTTTGTGAAAATGCTCCTTTTTGTTTCATATTTGTTCTATCCAAATTATCAAGAATAACTACACTTGTAATTTTACTATAATAATATTCGTCTTTACTAATACAGTCACATGATGCTGAATCACAACAGTATTTATTTTCACCATTTTTAAGTGCTATTTTATTATTTTTACTTTCAAATGTATATTTTTGTTTATCAGTATTATCAGATTTGGCCATAGCTTTACAATTTTTCATACTATCTGGTAATAATAAACATTTAGTTCCATTATAAGTGTTGTATGGAATACTCATTTATAATAGAAAGAGAAAACTATTTAGGATATAAAATTATAATTATTCTGAACTGGATTCAGAACCAGAACTTGATCCTTTTAATAGGAATACAATAACAACAATTAAGAAAATATTAAAAACAATAAGTAAATAGAGAATATGTCGTCTATATTTATTAGTATCATTGCCAACTGCTAATTGTTTTTTTTTAGATTCTAGTTCAGTTCTTTTTTCTAATATCTTCTTTTCTTGTATAGCGAGTTGTGATTTTAATTTATCAATATCATTATTATTTACATTAATTTCTGTTTTATTTTTTTTGACATCACTGGTAACAGAATAAATTCTATTCTTAATACTATTTAATATACTATTAATTTCATTCTCATATCTTTTAAGAGCTGGTTCGTTTGTTCTTTTAATACGTGCCATTTCATTATGTGGATTTGGTTTATTAGCGACAGCTTTAAGTTCTCGTAAATGTTGGGCATATTTGTTATAATATTGATCTAATTTCTTTTGAAATATTTGTTTTTTCTGATCTAAAAATTTATCTTGTTTACATTGATAATTACAATATGTCATATATGTAATATAAATAAAATAAATTAAGATAATCCCTTTTTAGATTTTATCTAAAATAAATTAAGATAATCCCTTTTTAGATTTTATTTTTAAATTGTATCTAAAAATTTTTTACCAATAGAATGCCTCACAGATAAAACACTCTTTCTATCACAATCATTACCAACCGATTTATTTGAAAATAATAATATATCACCATCATTTAATGTAATATGGATAGGATTACCTTCTTTAACATAATCATTGCTACTTTTAGAATATCTAAACCATTGAAATTCCATAGGTATTTCTCTTCCTACATTAACTATTATTTTTTCATATCTATCTTTATCCCCCATTAATTTTTTACCTTCATTATCAATGTTTTCATAATATTCAATATTTATACCAGAATAATCCAATTTATATTCTTTATTAATACGTTCTAATAATATTTCTATATGATTAATATTATTCATGAAACCTTTTCTTACACTCATTAATAATTTACCTAAAATATTTTTACCCTTACCACGATATACACCCCAAAAAGTATCACGCCATGTATTTCCTTCTATTAATTCTTTATCATTTGTAGATATTAATTTATCTCTTAATTCACTATTTTTAAATTTAATTAATAATAAATTTTTCATTATATCAACTTTAACCTTTTCCCAATCATCTCTTAATTTAACCTTTTTACCAGCACTTTTAGCTCCATCTGGTTTAGATATTTTAGATATTCTTATACGTTCATCTGGGTCTTTTGATTTTGCTGCTTGGAAAGCATGTTCTACCGAAGGATATTTTATACCTTCATATATTATTTCACATAAATGGAAATTAGATAAAAATTCAGTATCTTCTTGATGGAAATCTTCTATTGTTCCATTATATTCATCATTTATATCAGCCATATTTTTACTTTCCATACGTATATTAGTTATAATATCATTTGCCAAATTTTGGACCCCTTGATTAATTTTAATTATATATGATTCATAAATATCTTCCGTTTTTTTCCATTTTTGTGGTATATTATCATCTAATCTTATCATGATTCCATTAGATGTGCCTTTAATCAATTTTTTAATATCATCCTGACGTGTGCCTAATTTATTATTTAGATTACCATAAGTAATAATTGATGTATCATTCTTTTTTTTTGGTTTAATTGGTATTTCTATAGGTTGGGATAATTGTTCTATTGGTTCTTTTGCTTTTTCTGGTTCTACTGGTTCTTCTTTTATTAATTTTTCTTTCATTACTTTTTCTTTTATTACTTTTTCTTTTTTAATGGCAAGTCCTTTATCTATATTATTAAACATTATCTCTAAATCTCGTTCATTATATTCTATCATAACCACTAATCTATAAGCATCTATAGTAACATTAGAAAGACTTTTTCTTTTAATTTTAATAACTTGTCCTTCTTTACCATTTAATAATTTACATATTGGGTCATTTCTATTTATATAAGGGAATTTAGATTTAGTTGTTCTATAATCTTTACAAATTTGTTTAATTTGAGATTTATTACATATTGAATGTTCTGGAACAAACGAATGTCTTAATAAATTAACCTGTATTCTTTCATAATGAAATATATATATATTATCCTTATCATAATTTTGGAAAATATCAGGTGTAATATTATTATTACATATTATTATAATCAATGAATCATTTTCTTCAATATCATATTGACATTTATAATATTTAATGAGTTTATCATAATTAGGTTTTTTAAGTGGATATAAAAATTTAACAAAAACCTTTTCATTATTATTTATTGAAATTTCACTTAAATCATCATTTTTTTGAATAAAAAAATCCAATCCATTTACTAATAGATATTCTTCTTCATTTAAAAATTTATCTATTAATACATGCAAATTTACATTATTTGATAAATAAATACTATCTATATTAAATCCTCTCATCTCTAAAGTATCTAATATAGAACACCTCGCATTGTATATTTTTTCAACATTATTAATATTATCCCAATATTTATTAGACAATAATGTAAAATCTAAACGAGATAAATTTTCTTTTAATTGAATTATAAATTCATTATCATCCCCACCACCTAATTTATCTAAAATATTAAATTTATGTTTATTAGATGTTTCTTCTTTATGAGATACTATTTCTTCTTTATAAGATACTACTTCTTCTTTATGAGATACTACTTCTTCTTTATGAGA
>TARA_Y100000385_G_scaffold266566_1_pt1 | contig 11931 bp, 10 predicted proteins | sample TARA_Y100000385 | Tara Oceans TARA_Y100000385 (sample SAMEA2620980) | marine metagenome | biome: marine biome (ENVO:00000447); feature: surface water layer (ENVO:00002042); material: "saline water (ENVO:00002010), including plankton (ENVO:xxxxxxxx)" | depth 5 m
CTGTGCTCGGTGGCGGCACCATGGGTGGTGGGATAGCGATGTGTTTCGCTAATGCAGGAATTCCGGTAAAGATGATTGAAATTTCTGACGATGCTTTGGAACGCGGTTTAGCAATAATCAAGAAGAACTATTCCATTACGATGAAAAAAGGCAAATTGACTGAAGCTCAAATGGAGCAGTGTATGAGCCTTGTTTCGGGATCCACTGATTATGGCGACATCGCGAATGCTGACATGGTTATTGAAGCGGTGTTTGAGAACCTTGAGTTAAAAAAAGAAATCTTTTCAAAGTTGGATGCGATTTGTAAGCCGGGTGCGATTTTGGCTTCTAATACCTCCTATCAGGATGTCGATGCGATAGCCGCGGCTACAAGACGGCCTCAAGACGTTTTGGGAATGCATTTCTTTAGCCCAGCTAATGTCATGAAGCTTTTGGAAGTGGTTCGAGGAGCCGAGACCGCTGATGACGTTCTGGCTACGGCAATGTTGGTGGGGAAAAAAATCGGGAAGGTTTGCGCACTGTCTGGCGTTTGTTATGGCTTCATTGGCAACCGTATGCTTGGTGGCTACGGGCGAGAAGCTCAAATGCTGATGATGGATGGTTGCACGCCGGCACAAGTTGATAATGCACTCGAGGGGTTTGGGATGGCGATGGGTCCAGTTGCAATGAGTGATTTGGCTGGGTTGGATATTGGTTACAAAGCGAGGGAAAATCGACACGATATACCCGATGACCCGAAGCCATACGGAGTCGCTGACATGCTTGTTGAGATGGGAAGGCTTGGACAAAAGACCGGTGGCGGTTTTTATAAGTATGATGAAAAAACTCGAGCGCGAATCTCGGACCCTGATATAGAGGGTATGATAAAGGCTCAAGCCACGAAACTAGGTGTTCAACAACGTGAGTTTTCTGATCAGGAAATATTAGAGAGATGTTTATATCCTCTTATTAATGAAGGAGCTCTTATTCTTGAGGAGGGAATTGCGCAAAGGCCAAGCGACATCGATGTGGTTTATGTATTCGGTTACGCATTCCCTGCCGCCAAAGGAGGCCCAATGCATTATGCTGACCGAGTGGGCCTGAAGAATGTGTATGAAAAGATCTGTGAGTTTCGAGATCGTGAGGGGGATTTGTATTGGAAGCCCGCGCCACTATTAGAAAAACTTGCGAAAGAAGGCAAGACTTTTGCTGAATGGGGTATTGAGCAAGAGGCGTAGTCCTTTTCTCCGAAACCCGTTAACGAGCAAGAAGAGAATCGCTGATCAAACAGCAGCCTTAGGCGCTGTTCTCGTGGAATATGACATAGAAGTATGAGGTTTCGTTGATCTTGGAGCCGGGATAGTTATTGGTCGACAAGTCCTGAGTAGAGCCGCAGTGATATTCGCTTATCTTAAAATCAGCAGGAGATAAAACAATGCAACTGTCAGTATTCAGGGCGGACGTCAGAGCTTGGCTGGATATAAATTGTCCGGAAACGATGCGCTTGCCTGCGGTTCAAGATGAAGTAGTGTGGGGAGGGCGTAACTTTCAGTTTAAAAATCCAGATAGTAAAATTTGGCTGGAACGTATGGCTGGGAAAGGTTGGACCTGTCCAACGTGGCCTGAAGAATTTGGTGGTGGAGGTCTGAGTAAAGAGGAGTCGATGGTCCTCTCTCAAGAGCTTTCACGTATTAACGCTCGCCCGGCATTAACGAGCTTTGGAATTTCTATGCTGGGTCCTGTTCTTCTTGAGTCTGCCAGTTATGAGCAAAAGCTTGAGCATATACCGAAAATTATTCGTGGAGAGATAAGGTGGTGCCAAGGCTACTCTGAACCGGGTTCCGGCTCTGATTTGGCGAGTTTAGCGACCAGAGCTGAGGCTGATGGAGATGACTATCTCATTAATGGATCGAAGGTCTGGACATCTTATGCAGATAAGGCTGATTGGATTTTTTGTTTAGTAAGAACTGATGTCGAAGGGCCAAAACATGGTGGCATTAGTTTTATCCTTTTCGATATGGAAACATCCGGAGTCAGCACCAAACCGATACAGTTAATTTCTGGCTCGTCTCCTTTTTGCGAAACTTTTTTTGACGATGTTCGTGTTCCTGCAAACAATCTCGTTGGTGGAGTGAATAATGGTTGGGCGATTGCAAAAAGATTGCTTCAGCATGAGCGAACAATGATATCAGGTTTTGGACTAGCCGATAGCTTAAATTCAGATGGCGATCATGCATCGATTATGGATAAAGTGGAAGATGCTGCTATGCATTATCGGGGGGATTCAGGTCGCTTGTCGGATCCAGTCTTAAGAGATGAAATTGCCAAATTTAAAATTGATAGTGAGGCCTTTGCCCTTACATCACGAAGGTCGTTAGAAGAATCAAAAAAGGGGCAGGGGCCTACAGCAACATCATCAATGTTAAAAAATTACGGTTGCGAACTAAATAAACGGCGTTACGAGTTATTGCTCCAAGCTCTTGGCAGTCAGGCGCTCGGTTGGGAAGGTTCAGGCTTTAAGATCGAAGAGTTAGGAGTTACTCGGGAGTGGCTACGTTCCAAGGCAAATTCTATTGAGGGGGGAACTTCAGAAGTTCAATTAAATGTAATTGCTAAGAGAGTTCTTGGGCTTCCTGATATTTTGAGTATGCGCAAAGGCAGGGATTAAGAGATGAGTCTAGTATTTAATGAAGACCAGGAATTACTACAAGACTCCGCCAAAAACTTTGTTTCGCAGAATGCCCCGTTAAGCGTCCTTCGGCAGTTGCGGGATACTAACGACGATCGAGGATTCGACGAAAAAATTTGGGCGCAGATGATAGAGTTGGGTTGGGCTGGCATAGCAATAGAGGAGTCCTTCGGAGGCTTTAATTTTGGTCATGTTGGTCTAGGTGTTGTTCTGGAGGAGACCGGGCGTACCCTTGTCAGTTCACCCTTGATTTCCTCGGTGCTCCTCGGCGCAACGGCAATTTCTTATTTTGGTTCAGACCCTCAAAAAAAATACCTGCTTCCTAAAGTTGTTAAAGGACAACTTTTGTTAGCTTTAGCAGTGGATGAATTGCCAATACACTCTCCAAATCGCATCGAAAGTTTTGCTACAAAAGTCGATGGCGGTTATAGAATTAATGGAAATAAGACCTTTGTGTTAGATGGGCATGTGGCTGACAAATTGATAGTTGTCGCGAGGATCGATAAAGGTGGTGTTAGCCGGCAAGGTTTAAATTTATTTGTTGTCGATAAAAAAGCTCCCGGGCTAAATATTCAACGCACTTTGATGGTGGATTGTCGCAACTGTGCGAACCTTTCTTTGACTGACGTTTATGTTGAAGAAGAAAATCGCCTTGGGGTCGACATGGGTGTTGAGGACGGTGCGTCTAGACTTGACCGTGTTTTAGATGTCGGGCGTATTGGGGTTGCTTCAGAAATGCTTGGGAGCATGCAGGCCGCGTTTGATCTCACACTTACCTATCTTAAGCAGAGAGAGCAGTTCGGTGTCCTTATTGGCTCGTTTCAGGGACTTCAGCATCGAGCTGCCACAATGTATAGTGAAATTGAACTCTGTCGATCTGCGGTCCGTGGAGCATTGCTTGAATTAGATAATCTGGAAGCGCCTGATAATAGTGTTGCTCGAATAGCAAGTATGACTAAGGCAAAGGTTAGTGATGTCGCGCAGTTGGTTAGTAATGAGGCGATACAGATGCACGGCGGTATCGGTATGACAGATGAATACGACGTTGGGTTTTACATAAAGCGCGCACGTGTGGCACAGCAATTTCTTGGCGATGCTGCTTTTCATAGAGATCGATACGCTTCCTTAAATTCATTTTAGAAAGGTGTTTTATTAGCTTGAAAAAAGATGAACCTATTAACGTCCTTGGTGCTCCTTTGCAGCCATGTGGATTGGATCCGTTAACGGGATTTTATCGGGATGGTTGTTGCAACACCTCAGACGAGGACGCAGGTTGCCATACCGTATGCGTTCTTCTGACTCAAGAGTTTTTAAATTACACTCGCTTTCGGGGTAACGATTTATCGACTCCGCGACCTGAGTTCGGTTTTCAAGGATTGTCGGAAGGTGACAGTTGGTGCTTGTGTGCCTCGCGCTGGGTAGAGGCTTATGAGCAGGGAATGGCGCCGAAAGTGCATCTTGAGCGAACTCACATTAAGGCCCTTGAGATAATTGATTTGGAGGTGCTTAAACTGCATGCGGCGATCGCCCACTAGATTATTGAGTCTACTTTTTTTGAGTTTTTTTGCTCTCAATTCTTTTTCAAGTTTGGCTCAAAACATTCAGCACCTTCCAGAATTGAATCAAGCTCGAGAGTTTGAGAGCTTCGATGGCACCGTTTTAATTTTGGATACAGGTACTGATGAGTATTTTGCCAGTGACATAAAAATGGTGAAAGAGGGTTTTATACCGGCGTCAACGTTTAAAATATTTAGTTCGTTGGTAGCGCTTGAAACTGGTGTGGTAGCCTTTGACACCGTTTTGAGTTGGGATGGTGTAGTCCGAGACCGTACTGAAATTAATAGAGATCTTTCTTTATCTCAGGCTTTTGCGCTTTCGGCTCTTCCGCATTATCAAGAGTTAGTGAGGAAGATCGGTTACGCTGAAATGAAACGGTTTTTAATTTCAGTCGGATACGGTAACGCCAACATGCATGGTGGCCTTGATCGGTTCTGGATCGATGGTGGTTTGAGAATTTCTCCTTTTCAGCAGGTACGTTTTTTGGAGCGGCTGCTCGACGATAGTTTACCTTTCTCTTTGTCGACTATGGAAGCTGTGAGAAAGCTTTTGCTGAATGCTTACCCTGACCCGTCGATTTCTGCAAAAACAGGTTGGACAGATATTGCGGGTCAAAATTTTGGTTGGTGGGTGGGATGGGAAAAGGATCAGGGTAATCCAGTAGTATTTGCGACAATTCTTTTATCTAATTCGCCCGGAGAAGGGTTCGCCGAGGCACGCATAGACGTCACCAGAAAAGCCCTTTCCCTTGACCGCTAGTAATCTATATCGATAACTTTTATAGTAATTATTCGTGTCCGCAGGCGACGGAGTTTTTGACTTTGCGCTAGGGGCCTCCTTTTTAACTTTTAGGGTTATTGACATGTTGTATTTGAGAGTCGCACGACGTTTTTTTTCTGTTCTTTGTGTTGTTGGCACCTTGCATTTCCCCGCAGGCGTTGTTCTGGGTCAGGTTCCCATTATCCAGCCTGGAGCCCCTGGACAACCTAGCCGAGAAATTTCCGCCGAGGAGGCTTCTGACCTGTCTGGAATTTCATACACCGATGCGGACGTAAAGTTCATGCAAGGCATGATCCTGCATCACGACCAGGCATTACGAATGGTAAAGCTTGTTGAAGATCGAAGTTCTCGGGAATCTTTACAGCTAATGGCGCTTCGAATGTCTCTCTCGCAAGAGGATGAAATGACGATGATGTCAGATTGGCTCGAGGACCGCGGGCAGAGCACCGAGGTCTCTATGCAGGCCATGATGAATATGGGAACCGATCAAGATAGTTTGCCGGGCATGTTAACCGAGGACGATTTTTTGCGACTAGAGTCGTCAGAGGGTTATACATTTGACACTGTGTTTTTAGAGCTAATGATTAAGCACCACAATGGTGCGATTACCATGGTAGAGAACCTCCTGGATCAAAGAGGCACGGCACAGGACTCTGTTCTTTTTACGTTCACCTCAGATGTTGTTTCTGACCAAGAAAGTGAAATTGATAGGATGAGTGCCATGCTTGCAGGTTTCTCTCCTGATCCGAGAGTCAACTTAAAGGCTGGGTTCTATGATGCGGGTCAAGCGGCACTCAATATGATTTTGGTGGCATCAATTCCAAAGCCAGCTGGGTTTTTTGATCCAGAAAATCCGGAAGGGCTTACGGTTGCTCGTCGCCGCGCGCTTGGCATGGAGACGCTAGCGCCTAACGGAGAAATAGAGAACGTTGCCGGGGTTGAACTTACCGTTGCAAATGAGCCAGATGCCGATCAGTTAACAAATGAGAAGGAAGAGGAGGAAGAGGAGCCTCGGCCAAGTTTGTTGGATTTTTCAAATACCGACTTGGTTTTTGATGGCGACATAGTGGTCGCTGGGAATTACCACGGATTTAACGCGTATCGGTTGAGTGACCCTCGTTCGCCAGAATTGTTGAGCTCAGTTGTTTGCCCTGGTGGCCAGGGAGATGTTTCCGTTGTTGGTGACCTATTGATACTTTCTGTGGAACAGACTCGCGGCCGTCTTGACTGTGGCTTGCAAGGTGTTGCGGAGCCGACGAGTGAAGATCGGTTCAGAGGAATACGTATTTTTGATGTCAGTGATTTCGCAATGCCGGTACAAGTGGGGGCGGTGCAGACCTGCAGAGGCTCACATACACACACCGTGATCACTGATCCGGATGATGCCGGTAATATTTATATATATGGTTCGGGCACAAGCAGGGTGCGCCCCGAAGAGGAGCTAGAGGGATGCTCAGATAAGTCACCGTTTGAAAATCCCGGCTCATCGCTTTATCGCATTGATGTGATTCAAGTCCCAGTTGACAGTCCGCAGGATGCCCGAATTGTAAATCAACCTTTCTTATTCTCAGATCCGGAGTCGGGCGTTCTTGCGGGTCTGTGGGAGGGTGGTGATCATGGGCCGGGCACACAAACGACTCGAAGAACAAATCAATGTCATGACATTACCGCGTATCCCGAAATTGGTCTTGCTGCAGGAGCCTGTTCCGGCAATGGAATTTTGATAGATATCTCTGATCCGGTTAATCCAGTTCGAATGGATGAAGTGATAGACTCTGGTTTCGCATATTGGCACTCGGCTACCTTTAACAATGCGGGAACAAAGGTCGTGTTTACTGATGAGTGGGGCGGTGGAGGGCGTCCGCGTTGTCGAGCTCAGGACCCACTTACTTGGGGAGCTGATGCGATTTACGATATCTCGGACGGGAAATTACAATTCCGTGGATACTACAAGATGCCTGCGCCTCAGACGGAGCAAGAAAATTGTGTTGCACATAACGGTTCATTGATACCAGTACCGGGTCGTGATTTGATGATTCAGGCATGGTACCAGGGCGGAGCGTCAGTATTTGATTTTACCGATTCTGCGAACGTCCAGGAGATAGCTTTTTTTGATAGAGGTCCTGTCGACGAGGAAGATTTAGTTTTGGGTGGATACTGGTCTACGTATTGGTTTCAAGGGCTGATTTACGGTACTGAAATCGCCCGTGGAATAGATGTTTTGGCTCTGGAGCCAAGTGATTATTTAAGTGCTAACGAAATTGCAGCTGCATCTTTGAACAGCGCTGACAGTACGTTCAATGCGCAGCGTCAACAGCGGCACGTCTGGCCGACGGTGCCTGTTGTGGCACGAGCCTACCGAGACCAATTAGCGAGAGCTGGAGTCTTATCCTCGGAGCGTGATCAGGAGTTAGATTCGGCGTTGGGTAATGCAGAAAGTTTGTTAAATGAGGGCGAAAAAGATTCTAATGTAGCTGATCAATTAAACGAACTCGCTCAAATACTCAGGGTTGATGGAGAGAGCCGCAGCGGGAAAACAAGGGAGCGATATCTGGCATTGAGCGAAACCGTAAAAGGAATTGCGTTGGACGTAAGATAAGGGAAAAACACTGATGACGTTGACTCCGTTTCATCTTGCGATTCAGGTAAGAGATATAGACGAGGCTAGAGAGTTTTATGGGAAAAAACTCGGCCTGCCTGAGGGTCGAAGTTCCGCTGATTGGATAGACTTTGATCTTTTTGGACACCAGCTTGTTACTCACCTTAATACTAATATCGGAAGTAAGGGTAAGGTTGCCAGTATTTTAAATGGCGTTGATGGACAAGGTGTTCCTGTTCCTCATTTTGGTGTAGTGATGGAGTTTGATGATTGGGAGACGCTTTCACTTAGGTGGCGGGGCGTTGTCAAAGAGTTTGTTATAGAGCCGTACATTCGATTTAAAGGAGAGACTGGTGAGCAAGGTACAATGTTTTTTCTAGATCCATCTGGAAACGCGCTCGAGTTTAAAGCGTTTCGGGACATTGATAACCAATTGTTTGCGAAATAGTTCGTGAGAGATTATTAAAATTTCTTCAATTGAATTTTTGTAAGCAAGGGAGCAGGAAATGTTTTTTGAATTGAAAATTATTCACCCCAAGATTTTTTTAGGGTTCATTATCACTTTTGTATTTGTTCCTTTTGTAAATGGACAAAATCTTGATCCGAATCGGTTTGAGGAGACTATACGCGCGTTTGAGCGGGAAGATGCGCTTAATAACCCTCCTGAAAATGCGATCGTGCTGACAGGGAGTTCGAGTATCGCCCGTTGGAACGATAACGCTGAAATTGCGCTTGCGCCGCTTACGGTTATTCCTCGCGGCTTTGGTGGAAGCGTAATGGGTGATGTTTTGCATTATCTTGATCGCGTCGCATTGGTATATAAACCGCGCGCCATCTTAATATACGAAGGGGATAACGATACTGCTTACAAGTTAAGCGAGGATTTAATTGTTGAGCAATTTGAACAGATAGTCGCCAAAGTCGCTCAAGAACTTCCTGGCACACGTATTTACGTTTTGGCAGTTAAGCCGAGTGTCTCACGTTTAAATGTTTGGGATGCAGCCCAGAGTGTCAGCGAGAGATTTTCGGCTATCGCAAAATCGAATCCGATGGTCAACTATATTGACGCTGCCACTCCTTTTTTAGATTCCAACGGCAACGTCATGGATGACATTTTTGTTGAGGATAATCTCCACCTAAATCAGATGGGTAATCAAATTTGGGGAGCGTTGATCAAAGCTGGGTTGATGCCTACTGAAATTCGCTTTGAATACTAGGCTGCGGTTGAATAGAGTTCCCACTCATTTGCGATGAGCTCATAAGAACGTCTTCTTGCTTTTGGATCGTGCGTTATGCTGACCAGCATGATTTCGTCTGCATTAAAATCTTCTGCCATTCGCTTTAACTTTTTAGAGACCTGTTGCGGAGTTCCTACAGCACGTTTGTCTTGATTCTGTATAATCAGCTCCCGTTCGCCAGGCGAATAGGTGTAACCTTCGGCTTCCTCAGGGGTCGGGAACGGACCTGGGTTGCCTTGTAAGAGTTTGACATACCATAAGTCCCTACTCTTCGCCAAATATTGAGCTTCCTCTTCAGAATTTGCAGTGATACTGAATAAAGTGAGACATGTTTGCGGTTTGTTAAGATTAGGCCCGGGCTGAAACTGATCCCGATAAATTTCGAAAATATCCTTCCGGATATTTGGGTTAATAAAGTACGCAAAGTTATACGGTAGGCCATTTGTGCCAGCAAGCAATGCGCTGTCCTCGCTGGATCCAAGCATCCAGAGTGCTGGCGGATTTTCGGTTTTTGGGTATGCTCGTGCTCGCTCCATCCCTCTTGTGATCGGATCATCATCATTCAGTAATGATTGGAGGTCACAAACCATATTCGGAAAGTGTTGTGGACCAGTCGTCGATCCGTAGCGAATTGCCGCGGATGTAAATGGGTCGGTTCCGGGGGCTCTGCCGATCCCGAGATCGATGCGTCCTGGATAAAGCGTTTCAAGGACTTTAAAATTTTCGGCAACTTTGTACGGACTATAATGAGGGAGCATTATGCCACCTGATCCAATCCTAATGGACTCAGTTTCTGCTCCTAGGCGCCCAAGCAGAACTTCAGGGGAGCAACCGGCCAAGGCCGCAGAGGCATGATGCTCCGACACCCAAAAGCGGTGGAAGCCCAGCTTGTCTGAGAGTCGGGCGAGATCGATTGTTTCGTTTAGAGCTTCACTCGCATTGCTGCCGCTTCTTATTGGCGATTGATCTAATACAGATATCTTTATTGTCATACTTCAAGTTTTAAAAACAAAATGTTCATATAGGCTTAGTCAATAATTGCTTGGTAAACACCGTTGCGGAGGGCATCGTAATCGTTTAAACCATTTGCCGGGCGAATCTGAGTTAGGTATACGACAACTAACCGCTCCGTAGGGTCGACCCAATAAGTTGAGTGATAAGCTCCTCCCCAACCATACTCGCCCTCGGAACCAAGGCTACCTCTTGCCCCGAGGTCGGTGACGACAGAGAAGCCGAGCCCGAAGCCCTGACCTTGTCGAAATTGAATCTCATCGAGGTGGTTCGTCGTCATAAGTTCGATACTTTTTCTCGAAAGCAAACGGTTGCCAGCGAGCTCACCTCCGTTAAGTGTCATTTGGAGGAAACGAGCATAGTCTCGAGCTGTTGATATAAGGCCAGCGCCACCAGAAAAACTGCTTCTCGGTCCCTCGACATACATGCCTTGGCCCTGCATTCCGTTTAAATCGGGGGCAGCTTCGATACCGATGCCATCAGATTTTGGCTGATACACGGTAGCTAGCCGGTCCGCCTTCTCGCGAGGAACGTAAAAATGAGTATCATTCATCTCTAATGGACTAAAAATATGCTGAAAAAGAAACCTGTCGAGTTCCATTCCACTGGCAACCTCAATCACCGCCCCAAGGATATCCGTGTTGTAACCATACACCCATCTTTTACCGGGCTGAGAGCTCAAGGGTAAGGTGGCCATCGTTCTGACCGTTTCACGGATGGGTTCTTCTCGGTCAGCAAAATACCAACCTTGAATATCGGCCTCTTCCCATTGTTGTTGCGCAGGGCCACCTCCATAGCTTATGCCACTGGTGTGCGTCAAAAGATGTCTAATTGTTATAGCTCTGTCTGCATCTCGCAGCGGAGGGGGATCTGAGGGATCTGCGCCACCCGGGGAATTTAGGGCGACCTTACTTTCTCTCCATTCTGGTAAATATCTCCACAACGGATCGTTGATCTTAAGCTTACCCTGTTCCTGTAAGATCATGATCCCAATGCTGATAATTGCTTTGGTTTGCGATGCAATGCGAAACATCGTGTCGCTGGTCATGGGCGAATCACTGGCGATATCGCGAAATCCATTGGCAGCTTCAAAAACTATTTGCCCATCGCGAAGTACAATTGCAACCTGACCCGCTATTTTCTCTTCTTGAATATAACTTTCGAGCGCAGAGTTGAGCCTCTCGAGCCGTTGGGACGACATTCCTACATTCTCAGGTTTGGTTTCTTCTAGTTCTTGAGAATAAGAGGCTTGAGATAAAGCGATCAGCACTATCAGAAAGAACATATGCTTGATGTATCGGATAGATAGGATTTTTTCCATTTTTGCCCCTGAAATTCTTTAAGTTTTTTTGGCTTCGTTAACCGCTAGTGTACGTGACAAGTATTATTAATACGATCGTTTTCAAAAGCCTCTTTAAGAGAAGTTTGAGTAGTAAAGCAATAATAAATTCTGGTTTTATTCTGAATGATTAAATTGAAAAGACTTTTAAAAAATTTAGCGAGGGTTCAGGTTGATTTTGCACATACTATTTATCCTTAAAAAATGTTTATAATTCTTTGCGATTTTTTTTGATTAATTACGTCGCTTTAATTCGGTGAGACAATAATGGCGAAAATTCTTTTATCTGATAAAAACGTTGAATTTACGGCGATTCGTGCTGCAGGTCCTGGTGGCCAAAACGTTAATAAGGTCTCTACTGCCGTGCAGTTGCGCTTTCAAATTAGAACGTCAAACTTGCCAAACAAATTACAAGAAAATCTTTTAATGGTTCGAGATGCAAGGATTTCAAAAGAAGGGATGATTGTCATCAAAGCGCAACGTTTTCGAAGCCAAGGAAAAAATAAAGAAGATGCCTTAAAGCGATTGAATAAGTTAGTTGAGATGGCGAGCTATAAGGCACCACCGCGCATAGCTACCAAGCCACGTAAAGGTGCTCAGGAAAAAAGACTGCAAGGGAAAAAGCAGAACGGAGCGCGAAAGCTGCTGAGGGGTATTGTAAAATATGATTGACTATTCACTGTCTCGTTTTTTGAAGGTAACTACTCTGGTCCTTCAGTTTGGGTTAGTAGGTTATGGA
>TARA_Y100000385_G_scaffold235451_1_pt1 | contig 11923 bp, 10 predicted proteins | sample TARA_Y100000385 | Tara Oceans TARA_Y100000385 (sample SAMEA2620980) | marine metagenome | biome: marine biome (ENVO:00000447); feature: surface water layer (ENVO:00002042); material: "saline water (ENVO:00002010), including plankton (ENVO:xxxxxxxx)" | depth 5 m
AGGAACGGAGCATCAGACTGTTAGTAATAATAAAAAAAACACTGCTGGAGCAGTGTTTTTTAAAACTAACCAAAATAACTTGTAACAAAGTTATCGAATTATGGGATTCAAATATAAGGGGGTTTTAAATAATCTCCTAGCATTGAGTAACGAACGGACTGTTCATGTAAGGAACGGAATAAATCTTGAGCTAAAACAAAAAAAACACTGCCGAAGCAGTGTTTTTCAAAATTAACCAATTTAACTTTTAAGTAAGATATTAAATTACATACGTCAAATGTAAAAGAGATTCAAATAGCTTACAAGAACCAAGTAACAAACGGACTATTCACGTAAGGAACGTGACTATTTGATAGGAATAATTGAAATAGAAATGAACTTATTCTCGTTTGACTAAGGCGTAATACTGATTTTCTAAAGGCAAATACCCTTGGTCATACACAAAATAGTAAACAGTACCAGATTTAGTGGTATATATACTTGTAAAATAATTAAAATCAAATCCTTTGGCTATAAGCTTATCGCGTGTTGACTTTGATTTTTGATACGGATTAAGCGCTTCAAGAATACGCCAGTTTTTTCGAAGTCGATTGTTAATGTTACGAATTAAATTCTTTTGATCTTTATTTACACGGTTATTATAGCTATTGCGACAACCGTCACTGCAAAACTTCTTATCGGTACGTCCAATAATAGGGTCCGAACACTCTGGGCATTGTTTCTTCATGAGAAAAAAATTACGATTGAACACATAAAGATAATATAAATTATTCGATTACAAACGACTACAAGTGTTTACAAACGAAATCAAACAGGTACCAACCGACTAATGCCAGGGCCTCATCTCATATTTGCAGTGTCGAGAAGTTCGATAACACACTTTAATAACCTAAAAATAATACTATGAACACACTTAGAAACAAAGTACAGTTAATTGGAAACTTAGGGAATGACCCTGAAATCATTTCCTTAGAAAGTGGAAAAAAATTAGCTAAATTTTCACTAGCCACAAATGAGTCTTACAAGGACGCAAAGGGAGAGAAACAAACCAAAACTGAATGGCATAATCTCGTCGCCTGGAATAAGACAGCTGAACTCATTGAAAGCTATGTCACCAAAGGACAAGAAATTGCTATTGAAGGAAAGCTCACTTCTAGAAGTTATCAGGACAAGGAGGGAATTAAAAAATACATTACCGAAGTCGTCGTGAATGAATTATTACTCTTGGGAAAATCAAATACCTAAATTAACTCATACAAGCTCACTTTGTGGGCTTGTATTTTTTTAAGAGGAGTCTCGAACCGATATTGTAGAGCTTACCACAACATGCTTATTTTCCTTTGATTTACTTCTAAGCGCTTCAACCATCATAGTCGCTGCAGAATTACCAATGGTATAACTGTGTTGATTTATCGTCGTTAACTCTGGCGTTAAGTTGTGGGCCATCCGCTCGCTTACATATCCGATTACCGCTATGTCTTTGGGTATTTTTTTTCCAAAGCCTTTTACAGCTTTTAAGGCAGATAAGGAAGCATCCGTATCTAATGCAATAACCGCATCAACTGGATTTGTCTTTAAATAATCTGTCAACACATCTCCTGCACATTTATCATCTGACTCTAACAGTATCGGAAGTAAATCCGCTCCTTCCATTGCCTTTATATAGCCTTGAGCGCGTTGCTTTCCAACATTTAACTTATGAATCGTTGACAATAATATAATTTGCTGACGGTTTGAACTTATCAATTTTTGAGTCGCCTCTGACAAGGCCGTAAAGTCATTAGTGGTTACTTTACCACAATCGACAGAATCAATGACTCTATCAAACATTACAACAGTTTTACCGTTGTCTATCGCATTTGTAAAGTGATCATAATTTTTTAAATTTTGTGTTTCTTCAGAAACAGCAACAATAAAACCATCTACAACCCCATTGGATAACATATTGAAAGTCTCCACTTCCTTGGCGTGAGACTCTTTTGTCAAACACACAATTATATTAAAATTTGTATCTGTTATCATACTTTCAATGCCATACAACGCACGCGCAAAAAAACTATTCTGTACACTTGGTATTATGACCGCAATGGTATTTGTTTTTCCTGACTTGAGTCCAACAGCAATTTTATTAGGCTGATAATTATGAAGTTTTGCTAACTCAACAATTCGTTTTTTGGTGGTATCACTTATTTCATGGCTGTCGTTAAGGGCTTTTGATATGGTAGAGATGGACACCCCCAGCATGGCCGATAGTTGTTTTAAAGTAATATTTGACACACCCATAAAGCTATTTCATTTATTCGTTGTAAAGATAATATAAGCTAAGGTCTCAACAAAATTTAAGGTATAGATTATCAAATAAGGACTCCTATAAAATGATTTTTGACGCATAATGTTTTTTTCTACAAGTCTAGAAATACTAGCAGATTTTTAACCCATTTTTGGGTTTGTGAACCGCATCGGGGTTCACGAATACTTGAGACCCATCCGCAGATTCGGTCATTAAAATCATGCCTTGGCTTTCAACCCCTCTCAAAATTCGTGGCGCTAAATTTATTAATACGCTTACGCGTTTTCCAAGCAGCTCTTCTGCTGTAAAACTATCTGCAATTCCTGAAACTATGGTTCTAATATCCACACCTGTATCCACCTGAAGGACTAATAATTTTTTAGCCTTGGGCATTTTTTTTGCAGCTGTTATTGTACCGACTCTTATATCTAGCTTTGAAAAGTGTTCAAAAGAAACTGTCTCCTTTTGAGGTTCTACTTTTTTTTTCTCAAGTTCATTAGCCAGCCTACTTTGTGCTAATTTTTCTAGCTGTAACTCAATCTCTGCATCTTCAATTTTAGAAAACAATAACTGAGCCTCGCCAATTTGATGGCCGGGTTTTATTAATGAATTTTCGCTTTCTACGTCTGCCCAGCTTAGCGGCTTCAAATGAAGCATGGTTTTAAGTTTCTGAGAAGACTCTGGCAATAAGGGCTCTGAGACCACCGCCAGTGCTGCTGCAATTTGAAGTGCCACATGCATAATTGTTTGCACCCGCTCTGGCCTTGTTTTTACAACTTTCCAAGGTTCTTCATCCGCCAAATACTTATTTCCCAGACGTGCTAAATTCATTAATTCTTGACTGGCCTCCCTGAAGCGGTAACGTTCTATCGATTTGGATAGAGTTTTAGGATAGGACTGAACCCTCTTTAAGATATCCAGGTCCTCCGCTGAAAACGAATTAGGGACTGGAACAACCCCTTGGTAATACTTAGTGGTTAACACTACAACTCTATTGATGAAATTACCAAAAATAGCAACTAATTCATTATTGTTTCGCGCTTGAAAATCTTTCCATGTAAAGTCATTATCCTTTGTTTCAGGTGCAGTAGCTGTTAACACATAGCGCAATACATCTTGTTTTTCTGGAAACTCTTCTAAATAGTCAGGCAACCATACCGCCCAATTTTTTGAGGTGGATAACTTCTGTCCTTCCAAGTTTAAAAACTCATTTGCAGGAACATTTTGAGGAAGGATATAACTGCCTTCAGCTTTCAACATTGCTGGAAAAATAATACAGTGAAATACGATATTATCCTTGCCAATAAAATGAACTAAAGTGGTGTCTTTATCTTTCCAATAAGGCTTCCAGTCCTTCCCTTCGCGTTGGGCCCATTCTTTGGTTGAAGAAATATAGCCTATAGGAGCATCAAACCAGACGTAAAGGACTTTTCCATGAGCATCTTCAACTGGAACGGGAATCCCCCAATCCAAATCACGGGTCACCGCACGTGGCCGCAGGCCGTCATCTATCCAAGACTTGCATTGACCGTAAACATTGGGCTTCCAATCGGATTTATGGCTTTCTAAAATCCATTCTTTTAAAAATGCTTCGTGCTTATCAAGGGGTAAAAACCAGTGTTTTGTTTCTTTTAGGCTTGGAGTGGCACCCGTAATTGCCGACTTTGGATTTATGAGGTCCGTGGCATTATGTGAGGTACCACAGGCTTCACATTGGTCGCCATAACTTTCTTCATTCCCGCACTTAGGACAGCTACCAATCACAAAACGATCCGCTAAAAACTGTGCTGCTTCAGCATCGTATAATTGGGCATTTGTTTCTTCTACAAAGGCCCCCTTTTCATACAATGTTTTAAAAAACTCAGAAGCTGTTTCGTGGTGTATTTTAGCAGATGTTCTGGAGTAATTGTCAAACGAAATACCAAAGGTCTCAAAAGAGGCTTTTATATTGGCATTGTAATGATCAACTATATCTTGTGGAGAAACCCCCGCTTTCTTAGCCTTTATTGTGATGGGAACTCCATGTTCATCACTTCCACAAATAAACGCCACATCATGCCCCTTTAAACGCAAATAACGCGCATAGATATCAGCAGGGACATAGACGCCCGCCAAATGACCTATATGAATGGGGCCATTGGTGTATGGTAAGGCGGCTGTGATGGTAAAGCGTTTTGACATTACGTAAAATTTATAGCTGCAAAAATACATAATATTACTTCCAATTAGAAACAGAATTTTAGAGAAATTCCTATCTTTACAAAAAGCCCTTTAAAATGATTTTCAAATCTTTCATTTGCTGCCTTTTTCTGTTATCAATAGTAACTACAAACGTCCCCCTTTTGGAAACGCGGAAAACAAACACCATTAGGCCTAATACTTTTTCTGAAATGATACGCCCGCCCTATTTAAAAATTGGAGATACTGTTGCCGTACTCGCTCCAGCCGGAGTTTTAAAACAAGATATTGAAGTTATTAAAAAAACAAAATTACTTCTAAAAAACTGGGGGCTACATGTTGTCTTTGGGGAACATCTAGAAACTAAAGCGCATCATTTTGCAGGATCAGATGCTCAAAGAGCAGCTGATTTTCAATGGGCTTTAGACCAAACAAACGTCAAAGCGATATGGTGTGCACGCGGCGGTTATGGCAGTCTTAGAATTATTGATAAACTCAATTTTGAAGGCTTTAAAAAGGCGCCAAAATGGATTGTTGGCTATTCTGATATTACCGTACTGCACGCGGCTCTTAACTCCTTAGGATACGAAAGCCTGCACGCCATGATGTGTGTCAATTTAACCGAAGATGAGGAGGCGATAAAATCCTCTGTACAAAGCTTGAAAAAGGCGCTATTTGGCACCCTAGAGGCCTATGAAATAGCCGGGCATACAGATAACAAGCCCGGAAATACATCCGGTCCACTTGTAGGAGGAAATTTATCGTTATTAACGGCCATGCTTGGGAGTGAAACAAGTATGAATACGAAAGGGAAAATTGTTTTCATTGAAGAAATTGGAGAGCACAAATACCATATTGACAGACAGCTACAAAGTTTAAAGCGCGCAGGCTATTTTAAACAGTGTTCTGGCGTGATTATTGGTAGTATGAGTAAAATAAAAACAAATAACCCTGCTTGGGGGCAATCCATTGAAACGCTAATTTTAGATATTCTTAAAGACAAAAATATTCCTGTAGCCTTTGGGTTTCCTGCCGGTCATGAGCTTGAAAACAGAGCGCTTTATTTTGGGCGTAATATCCAACTCAGTGTGACTAAATCAAAAACAAGGGTCTTATTTTAATACAAGCCCTTAAAATTATGTCCGAGTCTTACAACCGCGGTCGTTCTGGCGAACAGATTGCGGTCAACTATTTAATCGCCAAGGGTTATAAAATCTTAAACCAAAATTACCGTTACCAAAAAGCAGAAGTAGATATTATAGCACAAAAATCGGGCAGGCTCATAGCCGTTGAAGTCAAAACACGAAGCAACATAGACTTTGGATCCCCTCAAGAATTTTTAAAACCAGCACAAATACAACGCATCATCAGAGCAGTTGATCACTACGTGCTTATTCACAACTTAGAACTGGAAGTGCGCTTTGATATAATGGCCATTGTTATGTCTAGCGCTGCCTATAAAATTGAGCATATTAAAAATGCCTTTTATCACTTTTAATTTTAAATAGGCTTAAGGCTGATACTCTGTATTATGCAAGAATAGGCCTTAGGGCTTCTAAGCCCTGTTGAACTGATTTTATATTTGGAAAACTCATTAAAAGACGAAGTCCCAATCGCATTTGTTTTTCTTTTATGCTGCATAAATTTGGATGGGCTTGCACATACTGTAAAACATTAGAGAAGTGAATACTTTCATAGAAACGACTGTCTTTATCGCTTATAAAATAGCCGATAAGTCGGTCTTGCTTCATTACTATTTTCTCAAAGCCTAAAGTCGTGGCCAACCATTTAATTCGCACAGTATCTAAAAGGTCTGCCACTTGTACTGGCAAAGCACCAAAGCGGTCAATTAAACCCCGTTCAAACTCTTTTAATTCTGCTTCCGTTTTCAAAGAATTAAGCTGCGTATAAAGGCTTAATCTCTCGGTTATATTATTTACAAAATCATCTGGAAATAAAAGTGAGAAATCAGTATCTATAGTTACCTCTTTTACAAATTCTTTGGTATTTATGTCTTCATCATATAAGTTCTTAAACTCTTTTTCTTTGAGTTCTTCAATCGCTTCATTAAGGATTTTTTGATAAGTTTCAAATCCTATGTCATTTATAAATCCGCTTTGCTCCCCCCCTAATAAATCACCAGCACCTCTAATTTCCAAATCCTTCATGGCAATATTAAATCCACTTCCTAGGGCTGTATATTGCTCCAGGGCTGAAATTCGTTTTCGTGCATCATTGGACATTGCATGAAAATCAGGGGTAATAAAATAACAAAAGGCCTTCTTATTGCTCCGCCCTACGCGCCCCCGCATTTGATGTAAATCACTCAATCCAAAATTATTAGCATTATTAATGAAAATGGTGTTGGCATTGGGAACGTCTAAGCCACTTTCCACAATGGTTGTACTCACCAAAACATCAAAGGTTCCAGCCATAAAGTCAAGCATTAATTGCTCCAACTTACGCCCTTCTAATTGACCGTGGCCAACGCGTATTTTGGCGTCGGGAACCAAGCGCTGAATAAGCCCAGCTACTTCTTTAATGTTTTCAATGCGGTTATGGATAAAATAAACTTGCCCTGAGCGTTGAATTTCGTATTGAATGGCATCGCGAATACTACTTTCATTCAAACGAATGACTTGACTTTCAATCGGATAACGATTGGGCGGTGGTGTAGTGATTACAGACAAATCACGTGCAGCCATCAAACTAAATTGCAAGGTCCGCGGAATCGGAGTTGCCGTAAGCGTTAGTACATCTACATTGTCTTTGAGTGTTTTAAGTTTTTCTTTAACAGCAACCCCAAATTTTTGTTCTTCATCTACAATTAAAAGCCCCAAGTCTTTAAACTTTACAGACTTATTGACTAGTTGATGGGTTCCAATAATAATGTCTAATTGACCAGATTCTAATTGCGCCAAGGCTTCTTTTCGTTTTTTGACGGTTTTAAATCTATTGACATAATCGATAGTGACAGGAAATTCTTTCAAACGCGCTTTAAATGTTTTTGCGTGTTGAAACGCAAGAATCGTTGTGGGCACCAAAATAGCTACTTGTTTGCCGTTGTCAACGGCTTTGAAAGCGGCGCGCAACGCCACTTCTGTTTTCCCAAAGCCTACATCCCCACAAATCAAACGATCCATTGGACGCTCACTTTCCATATCTGCTTTGATATCTGCAGTGGCTGTAACCTGATCTGGGGTGTCTTCATACACAAAAGAGGCTTCGAGTTCAAGTTGCATAGAGCTATCCGGCTTATACCTGAAACCTGTCTCTAATTTTCGCTTAGCATAGAGTTTAATTAAATTGAAAGCAACTTCCTTGACTCGAGACTTGGTCTTTTGTTTGAGGACCTTCCACGCTTTGCTTCCCAACTTATAAATCTTTGGAATCTTACCGTCTTTTCCATTAAATTTGGTAATCTTATGAAGTGCATGTATGCTTAAATACAACACATCGCGTTCCCCATAAAACAACTTAATAGCTTCCTGTTTTTTACCTTCAACATCAATTTTTTGCAAGCCACCAAATTTTCCAATTCCATGGTCAATATGGGTAATATAATCGCCTATTTCAAGCTTTGTTAACTCCCTTAGGGTGATGGATTGCTTTTTGGCATATCCATTTTTGAGATGAAATTTATGATAGCGTTCAAATATTTGATGGTCTGTGTAGCATACTATTTTCTTTTCATGGTCCACAAAGCCTTGGTAAAGAGATAATACAATTGTTTGGCAATGAACCTCCTGATCAACGGTTTCAAAAATATCGTAAAAGCGTTGGGCTTGCTGAGCATTGGAGCAGCATATATAATTCTGATATCCCAAGCTATGCTGTGTGTTTAAATCGTCAATTAGCAAATTAAACTGCTTGTTAAAGGATGGCTGTGGCGCCACATCAAGCAACAGGGTATGGGGCACATCAGATGTCAAAACAGCTGTCGTTCCAAATTCGACTGTAGCCAAGTCGAGCAACTGAGACTTAAAGGTATCTGAAGTACAAAATAAGGCTTCGGGACGGCTGTGCTTAATGGCGCTGGAAAGCGCAGCATAGGCTGTTACAGCTTTTTCTTGAAGGGCGTCGGTGGCCGCAAAAAAACCAAAAATATCTTTGGCAAACACAATTGTATCTGAAGAAATATATTCTAAAAAACTCTGACGTGTTTCGTTGAGTAACTTATGTTCAATGTTGGGGATGATTTGAATCTTTTTCAGCGGCTTTACAGAAAGTTGAGATTCAATGTCGAAGGTTCGAATGCTGTCTACCTCATCCCCAAAAAATTCGATTCGGTAAGGCTCGTCATGAGAAAAAGAAAAGACATCCACAATGCCGCCTCTGACGGAAAACTCACCTGGGTCCGTTACAAAATCGACTCTAGAAAATTGATATTCAAAAAGAACCTCATTGAAAAAGTCTAGACTAAGTGTTTCCCCAACAGCCAACTTAAAGGTTGATTTTTCTAGCTGCTTTCTAGACAGCACTTTTTCAAAAAGTGCTTCGGGATAGCTAACAACTAATGCTGGTTTTTTTTGAGAATTAATTCTGCTAAGAACTTCCGCCCTCAGTAACACATTCGCATTATCTGTATCTTCAATTTGATAAGGCCTTCGATAGCTTGCTGGATAAAACAATACTTGCTTATCATCCAATAACATTTCAAAATCATTTAGGTAATAGGCTGCTTCTTCTTTAGTATCAAATAGTAATAAGAAAGGAACTTCAGAGGTCTTAAAACTTTCGGCGACTGTGAAAGTCAAAGCAGATCCTAAAGCTCCTTTTAAATGAATGTTTTTTTGAGAACTGGATATAAAATCGCTCAGTTTTTGATGGATCAAAGACTGTTTAAATTTTTGAGAAAGAAGTATTTTACTCAAAATAAAAATTTTGGCAAATATATACTATTACAATGTATTTAGTACCGATTTTTGGGATACAAAACAGCAAAAGAAATTTTGATATCAGCCTATTTTTTTTATTTATAATAAAAAAAATGTAGATTTATAGTTCCTAAACACCTAAACCTATGACTATTTTAGATTTATTTAGTAGTGGTTTCAATACCAGAAATCAAGACCATTTTGCAAGCATTGTTAGAGTCGCCATGACTGACGGTGTTTTAAGCGATGAAGAAAAAGCCTTCCTAGACCGATTGGCGCAAAAATTAGACATTTCAAAAGAAATGTATGCGCGTATTTTAAAAGACTATAAAACACACCCGATTAACCCTCCAGTCGGACTAGAAAAACGAATTGAACGCCTCTATGACCTCACGCGAATGCTACATATAGATTCTTTGAGTTATTCTAAAAAGAAAGGGATGTTAAGCAAATTAGCGGTTGGACTGGGGTTTGCCAGTGACTCAGTCCCTAAAGTTGTAACCCTAGCCTTAAAACTTGTAAATGATAACAGCGGTTATAAATTATTTGAGCAAGGCATGCATTATTTTGGAGATTCTAAATAGTACCGGGCATGGAGCTTTGGTCTAATACACGCATCAGCCCTTCTTGTGCTACACTAGCTATCAGGCTGCCTTTATAGTCAAAAATACTGCCTCTTGAAAACCCTCTAGAGTTAGAAGCACTAGGGCTGTCTATAGCATACAACAGCCAGTCACTAATATCAAAATCGCGATGAAACCAGATTGCATGGTCCAAACTGGAATAAATAACTTCCTTTGAATTTAAATATTCTCGATGCGGCATGGAGGCAGGTCTCAGTATGTTATAGTCAGAAGCATAGGCCAACAACTGATGTTGAAGTGGGATACTATTAGCTACTTTTTCACAGGTTTTAAACCATATATTATCAAAAGGCGGGCTGTTTTTAACCAATTTGCTTAACATATTATCTACAGGCTTAAATTCAAATATTTTTGGTAAAAATGACTTGTACTGCTTGTAGGTGTCTGGAATTATATTTTTAAACTGTTCAATTTGCGCATGGCTGTTCATTAATTTTTCCGGAGGAAAAACGTTAGGCATGGAAATTTGATGCTCAACCCCTTTTTGTTTTAGCTGAAAAGATGCCGACATATTAAATACAGGTTTTTCATTTTGATAGGCTACCACACGTCGCGTGGTAAAACTTCCGCCATCTCTAATTATATCAACTTCATATTTTATAGGGATGTCTATACTTCCACCCAAAATAAAATATGCATGCATTGAATGGGCATAGCGATCTTCCGCTAGCGTTTGATAGGCCGCATGAAGTGATTGGGCCAATACTTGGCCTCCAAAAATACGGCCCCAAGGCGCTTGATAGTTATTTCCTATAAAGGTATGGTCATTAATTTTTTCAAGAGAGAGTAAGTTAATCAGTTCAGAAAGGGAGTGCATAGTCTAATAATTTATTGCAAAAATAATCGTTTCTATCAAATAGAATTAAAATAAATTTTAACAATCTATTAAATTTTTGTAACATTAAATATAAATCACTGTCTTACAATAAAAACGAATGGATCAATTTTTAATCATTTTTGCGGGATTTCTAATGGTTTTAGGAATCATTGGGAGTTTTCTTCCGGTACTTCCAGGGCCATTAACCGGCTGGATTGGACTCTTAATTTTATATTTCACACCCACGGTTGAGGTCAGTACCAATACCATCGTAGTCACGCTAATAATCGCACTAATAATATGGGTGCTGGATTATATAATTCCCGCAATGGGAACGAAACGTTTTGGTGGGACAAAAGCAGGAATGATAGGCACCACCCTTGGACTAATTCTAGGCTTACTGTTGCCAATTCCAGGAGGCATTATTATTGGGCCCTTTGCAGGGGCTTTTGTGGGTGAACTCATAAATAAAGCAAATACGAAAACAGCTCTAAAAGCAGCTTTGGGAAGCTTATTAGGCTTCTTAACTTCTGCACTAATAAAATTTGTAGTTTCCGTTATCTATTTAGGACTCTTCATTTCTATAATTTGGAACTGAAAAACCATTATCTAATGATACACCGCTGGAGGCTTTTTTATGTTTGTTTTTATAATTTTCATAATTGTATTCAATAGGCTTTATAAATTTTATCGAAGGAAATTTCAATTGAAAGTTCGAACTTTTGGTTAGTTTATTTCATACCTCATTAAATACAATATAAATCATTAAAAATCAAAATCACAAAAAATACAGTATTTTAAACATCTTTTACCAAGAGAAAATTTTATTGATAAGTTTAAGAAAGGTTTTTCTAAATGTATACTTTGTGAAATCCCAAAAAAAAATCAAATTGACCTAATAAAGTTCCAATGGCTACATGTCATAAAAAAATAGTTCTAGAACTTACACACTTTAGCTTCCAGTAAAAACTAATAATAATACATTTTAAGACTTACTTCTTTATTATTTTTTTTGTGAATTCCCTTCCACTTTTATCAAATACTTTTACAAAATATAATCCCGCTTTTAGATTTGATAAGCTAATGTCTGGAGATTTTGAAACTAATATTCTTTGAC
>TARA_Y100000385_G_scaffold289760_1_pt1 | contig 11917 bp, 10 predicted proteins | sample TARA_Y100000385 | Tara Oceans TARA_Y100000385 (sample SAMEA2620980) | marine metagenome | biome: marine biome (ENVO:00000447); feature: surface water layer (ENVO:00002042); material: "saline water (ENVO:00002010), including plankton (ENVO:xxxxxxxx)" | depth 5 m
TTCATCATCACACGATCTAGAGTTTCGTTGATTATTCCTGCAAATCCTGCAATAACTAACGGGAAAGAATACTTTATCATTGACTTTGCAAGAACAACGTCAAATTTCATTTTCAACTCGACAAAATCCTTGTATGTTCCAACAATCTTAACCACAGATGCAAGCAGATTTGCAATCAATATGTAGAGTACTCCTCTCATCGGATCAGCTGGATCAAATAACACAAGTAGGAAGAATAAATTCAGCCCTATATTAATTGTGATTGCTGTAAAGTGAATAATTGAAAAGCGTTTTGCTCGATTTTGTGCACGGAGCTTAGCCATAGGCAATGCGGCCGTAGCATCAAATGCGACGATCAATCCAAGGATTATTATAAACTCGTTGTAATCTCCGTACATCATTGCTTCCGCAATCGACTGATTAAAGATCAGAAGAAGTAGAAAGAAGAAAATATTAACCCCAATGACCGTTAGGAATCCATTGCGAAAAACAGTTTCCTTATCTTCTCGCTCATTGAAATACTTGAAGAACGCAGTCTCCATCCCAAACGTCAACAGCACGATCAAGAATGCTACCCAAGCATACAACTCAGATACTACACCGTAATCCGCAGTATCTACAAAAACAGCAGTATACAACGGTACTAAGAAGTAATTGAGCAGTCGGCCAACAATCGTTGGCAACCCATAAATGGCTGTCTGCCCTACTAGACTTCTTATTGAGCTCACTTAGTTTCTAAAGTTAGCTTTACGTTTTTCAACAAAAGCGGTTGTACCTTCTTTGAAGTCGGCAGTTCCGAAACACTTACCGAACTCTTCTACCTCAACGTCGTACCCATTCACACCATCAGTAAATCCAGCATTTACAGAACGAATTGCACAGGCAATCGCCGTACCTGAATTGTTCAAGATTTTCGATGCAATTTCATTTGCTTTCGCTAGTAACTCATCCAATTCAACCACATGATTTACCAATCCCCAGCTTAACGCATCATCAGATTTAATCATGCCAGCTGTGAAGACCATTTCGTTCGCTTTTCCACGCCCGACTAGTTGAGCAAGTCGCTGCGTCCCTCCATACCCAGGAATTACGCCAAGACTCACTTCAGGAAGTCCCATTCGTGCATTTGATGATGCAATTCTAATATGCGAAGCCATCGCAAGCTCAAGACCACCTCCTAGTGCAAATCCGTTTACTGCAGCTATCACTGGTGTAGTTAAGTTCTCTAAAAATGTGAACAAAATCTCCTGTCCATTACTGGCCAATTTACCTCCTTCTGCAATTGAAAAATCTGCGAATTCTTTGATGTCCGCACCCGCAACAAATGCCTTCTCACCAGAGCCTGTCAAAATTACAACACCAACATTCGAATCCTCATCAGCCGCTTTCAGTGCATTATGCAATTCTTCGATTGTTTCCTTATTCAGAGCATTCAGTTGCTTAGGTCGATTTATCGTAATCGTTGCGATCTGATTCTCAGTTGTTACTAGAAGGTTATTATACATATCGTTATTTGTTTTTTCTTGTTCTTTTGTAAATTTTTATCAGGACCATTAATCCGATCGCCACTGCGAAAAACCCGATGGTTCCCTTGATCCAATCAAGTTGATTCTTAACTACAGCTAGAAAGACTATTGCCACGAGACATAGTGTTGCTAGTTCATTCCAGAGCCTTAAGCTGCCAGATTTCCAACTGAAAACACCCTTTTTCATATCAAGCATAATCTTTTGACATACAAAATGATAGATCAGGAGAACTCCCACGAATGCAAGTTTAATATGCATCCAACCTGCATTAAGGTAAGCAGGAGCGATAATTAGCATCCAGGTCCCGAATAACAGTGTGAGAATCATCGCTGGTGTTGTAATTATCCACCATAATCGACTTTCCATTATTTGAAACTGATCTGACAACACACTCTTTTCTACCTCTCCTTTGGCCTGAGCTTCTACGTGATAAATGAAAAGACGAACGATATAGAATAAGCCGGCGAACCAACTAACTACGAATATAATGTGCAATGCCTTTACGGTATTTAAGTCCATCCTTCAAAGATAGTTGGATAAATGAGTACTAGATGTGCACATTCTAGGATTTATGAACTTTTGTAGGTTGATTCAATAAACCCTCGATAATTGATCCACTTCAATTCGAAAAGATTAGAGCCGTTGAGCCGTTAGATCGCACCAAATCTTTCTATCTTTGTAAGTTCATTTTTACCAAAAAGCATTATGAGTCACATCGAACTTTCCGAGCAGGAGATTCAGCGTAGAGAATCGTTGACAAAATTGCGTGCGATGGGAATTGATCCTTTTCCAGCTGCACTTTATCCAGTAACTGATTATTCAGCTAAGATAAAGCAGAAGTATGAAGAGGGAAAAGAGGTGTGCATCGCTGGACGAATGATGTCGCGAAGAATAATGGGGAAAGCTTCTTTTGCAGAACTATTAGATTCATCAGGAAGAATTCAAGTTTACTTGAATCGTGATGAACTCTGCCCAGGTGAAGACAAAACGATCTACAATGATGTCTTTAAAAAACTCCTTGACTTAGGTGACTTTATAGGTATTCGCGGAAAAGTATTCAAGACGAAAGTAGGTGAAGTATCAATTCATGTTACAGAGATAACTATCCTCAGCAAGTCTGTTAAGCCCCTTCCAATTGCAAAAACTGATGATGAAGGAGTTGTTCATGACGCCTTTACAGATCCTGAGTTACGTTACCGTCAACGCTATGTTGATTTAGTTGTTAACCCACATGTTAAAGATGTTTTCTTAAAACGTACGAAGCTTTTTACGGCGATGCGTAATTTCTTTAATGATGCTGGTTATTTAGAAGTTGAGACACCAATTTTACAACCGATCGCGGGTGGTGCAGCTGCACGTCCGTTCATGACGCACCACAATGCACTAGACGTTCCATTGTATATGAGAATTGCAAATGAGCTCTACCTTAAAAGACTAATTGTCGGAGGGTTTGATGGGGTTTATGAATTCTCAAAAAACTTTAGAAATGAAGGGATGGATAGAACCCACAATCCAGAGTTTACCGCCATGGAAATTTATGTTTCCTACAAGGACTACAACTGGATGATGGACTTCTGTGAGCGTCTCTTGGAGCACTGTGCTACGGCAGTGAATGGAACCTCAATCGCAACGTTTGGAGAGTATAAAATTGACTTTAAAGCACCGTACAAGCGTGTGACAATGCGACAGTCAATCATTGACTTTACCGGCTATGATATTAAGGGTCAAACGGAGGATCAATTGAGAACGGAAGCTCGAAAGATGGGAATTCAAGTTGATGAGACGATGGGAGTTGGTAAACTCATTGATGAAATATTCGGTGAGAAGTGCGAAGGGAATTATATCCAACCAACGTTCATTACAGATTACCCAAAGGAAATGTCTCCATTATGTAAAGAGCATCGAGAAGACCCTTCATTGACGGAGCGATTTGAATTGATGGTTTGTGGTAAAGAAATTGCCAATGCATACTCAGAGCTTAACGACCCTATTGATCAACGTGAACGATTTGAAGAACAAGTAAAGTTGGCTGCCAAAGGTGATGATGAAGCAGGAGAATTTATAGATCAAGATTTCTTGAGATCACTAGAATATGGTATGCCTCCTACATCTGGTATGGGAATCGGTATGGATCGTTTGATTATGTACCTAACAAACAACCCATCGATACAAGAAGTACTATTCTTCCCTCAAATGAAATCAGAAAATTGGGGAGAACCAGCGGGACCAGAATTGAATGACAATGAAAAAGCCGTTTTAGCATTAGTTGAAAAAGAGCATTTAATAGAGTTAAATGCATTGAAAGAACAATCTGGTTTAAGTAATAAACAATGGGACAAGAGCATAAAGGGGCTTAGAAATCACGGATTAATCGACGTAACAAAAGCAGAAGACACCCTAACTGTGACGTTGGTTAACTAACTGGGTCAATTTGGTATACTTTTCGCAAGGTAATTAACATGAAAAAAGCATTAGTTGTACAGGGAGGTGGTTTCCGTACTGGTTTTACAGCTGGTATTCTCGATGCATTTATGGCTTTTGATTACAATCCTTTCGATCAATATGTTGGAGTTTCTGGTGGAGCCATCGCAACTTCTTACTATCTCAGCAAACAGCGCACCGCGACTTTCAATGCAATGAAATTTCTTGCGGAAGATCCCGAATTTGTAAAGTTTGTCCGCGTAATGCGAGATAAAGGATATATGAATATTGACAGACTTCGATCTGTTGCCATAAATCAGGTTCCATTCGAATTTGAAAAAGCGATTAATGCCCGACTTGGAAAAAATGTGCATTTCGTCGCAACAAATCGTGATACAGGTCAACCCGAATATTTGGATCCAACTCCAGAAGACTGGATCGAAAGTGTTATTGCATCTTGCACCCTCCCTTTTGTTACCAAAGGGACGCATGCAGTTAAGGGAATGGACCTAATGGACGGAGGTTGGAGCGATCCTCTACCAATAGAATGGGCCGTTGAAAATGGTGCAACCGACATCGTAGTTATCCGAACATCTGACATAACGAAACGAGCAAGTCAGAGTTGGCCTGATTATTTCGGCAGTATCTTTTTTCGTAACCAAAAGCGACTAAGTGAGTGCTTTTCTAATAGTCATCAAAAGTACAATGATGCACTGGATTTTCTAGAAAATCCACCAGCAGGAATCAATATTCAACAAATCTGGCCAGAAGATGGTTTGAAATGTACTACCTATAGTTACTCCGTAAACAGTATCAAGGCTGATTATCGCTATGGGCTCCATGTAGGAATGAAATTTATCTGGGGACAGAAATAGGATCATCTATTAAAGTCTGATTGTCTACTTCCAGCATCTAATTATTTCTATACCCTGATCACATTAGCCATTTATAGGAAGCCTATTGAGAATTTTACCGTAAAATGGATTTATTTACCAACATAGGAATCCAACACATCTCTATGACATGGCTTGCGATCATATTTATGCAGAAATAGACGGATCTATGCAAGGAGGAGCGCCACTATGTGGGCCAGTCTGCGCTAAACCCGGAGAAGGGAATATTGATGATGGTAGAACGTACGCCGTAGATATGGATTGGAATTCTGCAACCAATACACTAGATATATACTTCAATGATGTTCTTCGTTTATCCTGCACAAATAACTTTATCACTAGTACTTTCGGTGGTGCAAGCAGCGTGTATTGGGGAGTAACTTCGGCGAGAGGCGGCTTGAACAATCAACAGTATTTTTGTCCGACAACGGTCATTATTCTCCCTGCGGAAATGGGACATTTTTCGACAGTTTGTGACGGCACTTCAGAATATTTTGAGTGGACTGCTATTACTGAAAATCGTGTTGATTACTTCACCCTTGAATACACTTATGACGGTTTGGTATTCCACCCTTTAGAATCAGTTAGTTCAGCTGGTCAATCTCTCGGCGAGGTTGAATACATGCTCAAAATTGAATCACAGGATCCAAAACAGCGATATTATAGATTAAAAATAGTTGATGATGATGGTACATATGAGTACACTGATCTTATAGCGGGTAAAGCGTGTGGAACATCACAGAATCAATTGATCTCTTCTATTAGTCAACAAGAGGATAACTTAAAGATCTCGCTGTATTAAGACGCTTTATGCATTTTAGTAAATCAACTAGGGCAAGTGATAATTTCCGGAATGTCGCCCAATCAACAAGTTCAAGCGTATACCAATGGCTTAACTATAGGTATCTATTTCTTGAAAGTTGAAATTGATGGAAAAGTAGAAACGAAGAAACTGTACCTAGATTAAAATCTAGCGCTCAAGAATCAATTCGATACATCAATTAGTGTGATCCTCTCGACATAAATTCGCAAGGCAACAAGAAGTGTTTACCAGGATCTTTCGTTTCCTTTACGCGCTCATAAAGTCGAGCAACCGTTTTAAGACCAATTTCATGTACAGGCTGGCGAAGTGCCGAAACTGTTGGATTCATATACTCAAATGATTCGCTATCATCAAATGAAATCATTCGCACATCCTTGGGCATTGAAAGATTCAACGCATTGAATGCTGCCAGAGAACAAAACGCACATTTATTATTTAAAGGAATGAATGAATCTGCTCCACCATCAATTTCTTTCTTTATGGCAGCAGTAGTTTCCTCTTTTGTTCCTGGGAGTTCAACCACACTGACTTTGATACCAGCGGTCTTACATACCTCGGTGATTCCTTTTATTCTCTCTTGAATAGTTGAAATTTCTGACTTTGCCGGAGCAACACAAACTAAATGTTTAGGCTTTGCTGAGAATGAATTAACCAAACGTTCGGCTTCGGGAATATTATCTACACCAACAAAGTCTGCATTTTCATCGCCCGGTCGATCTGTAAATACAACTGGTATGTGTGTTTCAAGTAAAATTGGAATCAAGTTCGTAATATGGTTGCTCGGTGCGATGATCATACCATCAATACTTCGCTGAATAAGCTCACGCATGAGTACCTTCTCTACTTCATCATTGTCATTTGTATTCACGATGAACGTCGTATACCCTTCAGCGTAAAGTTGCTCCTGAATGGTCTTAGAAAGCTCAGCATAAAACTCGTTCGAGATATCAGGAAGAACTAAACCGATAGTTTTCGTTTCCCCCTGTCTCAGACTCTTAGCGAAGAAATTAGGTACATAGGATAATTCCTTAGCCTTCTCTCTAATCAAGCGCTGCTTTTCCTTGCTAATATTAAATTGATCTCCCTTGTCGTTTAGAACAAATGATACGGTCGCCTTGGAAACACTAAGCGCTTTAGCAATATCATTCAATGACGTTCTTTTAGTCTTCATCCTCGATGCTTATCAAAAAAAATGCTTTTTAACCACAGCAATACTTTGATCTCTTGCTAAAAATACAAAAAACTCGTATTAAAATAAGACTTAAAGCCTATTAATTAGGTAGAGTAGCTATCATTGCTTTATGCTCATTCTCAAAGGTCTTTTCACCAGAACATCCGTTAACAACCTTCTCGTTCTCAAAATGATCCACGCGATTTCCTGGATCTGGATGAGTGCTGATAAACTCAGGAACTCCTGATCCACCTGCTTCTTCAATTTTTCTAAAGAACCCTGCCCCTCCTGCAGCATTATAGTCTGTTGGACATAAGTAATGTACGGATTTTGTATCGGCCTCCGTTTCATGCTTACGTGAGTTTTTCAACCCTATTAATGCACCTGTAACTTGTTTTAGAGCCGCTTTATCACCTGCCATAATATCCAACAATACCTGTACGCCATACATTTTAGTCATCTGTCTTGTTGAGTGACGCATATCCGCGTGCGCAATCTCATGTCCCATGACACCTGCAAACTGATCTTCAGAATCCAAGTACTTCAAAATACCTGTATAGATATAAATGTATCCGCCTGGAGTACAAAAAGCGTTCAAAGTACTATCATCATGAATGATACGAAGTCGCCATTCAAAATCGTCTTTAAAATCAACCTCTCCAGTATTTAAAATTTTGTCACGAACCTTGTAAACATACACATATGCCTCTGGGTATTTAGCTGAATCTAGTAATGGGTACTCGGCAGGATTTCCGTCAATTTCACCAGCAACTTGTGCACCTAACTGAATATCTTGTTCTACAGAAAACAGGTTAAACCCTTTTCCTTTATTTTTCTCATTCATTACTCCACATGAAATCATTACGATTGCAAGAAGTGCGAAGATTGATAGGTTTAATTTTCTCATTGTTTATTTATTCTTCTTAAATCAAGAACCTTGCTTGTTACAAGAAATAACTAACAACAAAGGTAATTATTGCGCCTGTGAACCAACCGATGGTTACTTCAGAAAGCGTGTGTTTATGTAAATATAATCTTGCTGACATTACCAGACCTGAAACTAAAATGCAAGCAGGAATGATCCAGAATTCAAAATGGCCTTGAATCCCAGCATATGCAAGGATAAATCCAGTCATGATCCCTACTCCTCCAGCATGTAAACTCACTTTTTTCCATAATGTCATCACAAACAAAACAGCCGTTGTAACAACCCCCGCGAGTGGATATGAGAAAATGTGTTTCGAGATATTGACGTTCGCTGGTAAAAATTGAAACATGATATACAATCCTAAACAACTCATGAACATCACTAGAATTGGAATGGAACGTTCTTTTCGTTCATCTACTTCAAGTGTTGAAATTATACCTCTGTTCTTCATGTATAGCATCGCTATGGTCGGAACAATCGTACAAAAGAAAAAGTAAGAATAAAGAATGCTCCACTTTTGTTCTTCGTAGAGATTGAATAAATTGTGCGTTTGATAGTATGCATCCTCACCTGAAGGGACAAACATTGCTAGCATCATCCCAAACACCGGAGTCAACAGTGGGACAAATAACCATGAAATGATTTGTGCTATAATTCTCATTCAGTAAATTCTAAAGCTCTTTACGCAACCTAGCAACGGGAATATTTAATTGCTCACGGTATTTTGCAACCGTTCTTCTTGCAATATTGTAGCCTTTTTCTCTAAGTAATATCGCCAGTTTTTCATCCGTTAATGGCTTGCGCTTTGCTTCGCTATCCACTGCTTCTGACAATATCTTCTTCACCTCACGGGTTGAGACTTCTTCTCCGGAGTCAGTTGAAAGAGATTCAGAAAAGAAATACTTAAGTGACAATATCCCTTGAGCTGTCTGAACATACTTACTATTCGCTACACGAGAGATCGTCGAAATATCTAACTCAACGATTTCCGCAATATCTTTAAGAATCATTGGACGCATATTCGTCTCATCCCCTGTCATAAAGTATTCTTTCTGATAGTTCATGATGGCGTCCATCGTTAAAAGGAGTGTATTCTGACGTTGCTTAATCGCATCGATAAACCATTTAGCTCCATCTAGTTTTTGCTTGACAAAAGTAAGCGCTTCTCCTTCTTTTTTATTTGATTTTGCACCTTCCGCATAACGCTGAAGCATTTGCTTATATTCGTGATTCACCTTTAACTCAGGAGCATTCCTTCCATTGATGGTTAACCCCAAGCGACCTTCATTCTCGTAAACCGTAAAATCTGGAATAATCTGTTGAAAGCTAACTGTAGATTCCTTCATTGAACCTCCCGGCTTAGGGTTAAGCTTTACTATCTCAGCAATCGCATCTTTAAGGTTTTCCTCTGTAATTTCTAATCTCTTAGCAATCTTGGTGTAATGCTTCTTCGTGAATTCTTCAAAGTGAGATTCTAGAATCGTCTTTGCTGTAAACTTTGAGATGTCCCCATCTTGTCTTCTTGAAATCTGAATCAACAAACATTCTCTTAAATCACGTGCAGCGACACCTGCAGGATCCAGTTCTTGAATCATGAATAAGATTTCTTCAACCTCCTCTTCCGTCGTGGAAACATTCGCAGAAAATGCAAGATCATCTACTATCGCTTCCACCTCTCTGTTCAAGTAACCAGATTCATCGAGATTACCAATAATTGTATCGGCTATTAGGTATTGGTTATCGCTTAAATAACGGAGAGACAATTGTTGTGTAAGACGCTCTTGGAAACTTTCAGCACCTGACAATGGCACTCCCTTTTCTTCTTCGTCTTTACCTTTATTGGAAACGCGTGTTTTGTAATCAGCATCATCATCAAGATAATCACTTATGTCAAAATCTTCCTCCGTTTCTTTGTCATCGAGATCATCATCTTCAAACTCATCCTCGTCTTTATCCGCTCCTTCTTCAAGAGCCGGATTTTCCTCAATTTCCTGCTTTATTCTAGCATCTAGCTCCATTGTTGGCACTTGCAATAGTTTCATCAACTGAATTTGCTGCGGCGATAATCGCTGCTCCAGTTTTTGAGATAGATATTGTTTCATTGCCATAATAGCCTAGTTCTTATTTACAATTCCAATGTAATCTTTTTCTTCAAACATTCGTTTAGAATTCCGCATTTTGTGGAGTCCTTGGGAAAGGAATCACATCTCTAATATTGGACATCCCAGTAACAAACATTACCATACGTTCAAATCCCAGGCCAAAACCTGCATGAGGAACTGTTCCGAACCTTCTAGTATCCAAATACCAGTCCAATTCTTCTTCCTCAATATCAAAATCAGCACATTTCTTTTTCAGAACACCTAATCTCTCTTCTCTCTGAGATCCACCAACGATCTCTCCAATCCCTGGGAACAGCACATCCATTGCAGCTACAGTCTTATCATCATCATTCTGACGCATATAGAACGCCTTAATTTCAGCTGGGTAATCTGATAGTATCACAGGACACTTAAATTCCTTCTCAACCAAGTAACGCTCATGCTCACTATGAAGATCAACTCCCCAAGCAACTTCGTACTTGAATTTCTTCTTCTTGTATGGTTTCGATCTCTGAAGCACTTCAATCGCCTCCGTATATGTTAAGCGTTTAAAATCATTGTCACGAACAAATTCTAATCGTTCTATCAAGGTTAGCTCGTTACGCTCATTCTGGGGTTTTGATTGTTGCTCCTTAACGTCTCTGTCATTTAGAAATTGAAGGTCATCCGCACAATTAGTAAGGATATAATTCACAATGAATTTCAAGAAATCCTCCGTGAGGTCCATGTTGTCTTTCAAATCATTGAATGCAACTTCCGGTTCAATCATCCAGAACTCAGCAAGATGTCTTGAAGTATTCGAGTTTTCCGCTCTAAAAGTAGGTCCAAAAGTATATACCTGCCCAAGGGCCAAAGCTCCAAGTTCAGCTTCTAACTGTCCTGATACTGTCAGGTTCACAGCTTTACCGAAAAAGTCTTGAGAATAATCAACCTGTCCATCTTCCGTCAATGGTGGCGTCGCTGGATCAAGTGTAGATACTCTGAACATCTCTCCTGCACCTTCCGCATCGGAGCCTGTTATTATAGGCGTGTGAAGGTAGTAATAACCTGCGTCGTTGAAGTACTTATGAATAGCATAAGATACCGCGTGACGAATTCTGAAAACCGCACCAAATGTGTTTGTTCTAAATCGTAAGTGAGCTTGTTCTCTCAGGAATTCCATGCTATGACGCTTTGGTTGCATCACTGTTTTCTGAATTTCCTCTGGATTAGCATCACCGATGATTTCGATATTTGATACTTCGATTTCAACCGCTTGACCACCTCCCTGTGATTCAACAAGGACACCTGTTATACCAACAGCTGATCCTGTAGTGATTCGCTTCAATAAAGCTTCGTCAAGATTTTCAAAATCTACAACTGCCTGAATATTCTTAATCGTCGATCCATCATTCAATGCGACAAATCGATTTGCTCGGAAAGATCTTACCCATCCTTTAACTAGAATTGAATCTCCAACTTTGGGATTCGATAGAACATCTGCAATTTTAATTCTTTTCATTTTGCTTTAATTGTGGTGTAAAAATACGAAAAAGTGCTAATTCCTGATGTAGAAATTCAGTTTGAAAAAACTCTATAAGCTAGTTTAGTAGTGCATATGGCAGCAAGTAGCGAATTACTTCCCGTTCCAGTTGCTCATAGTGCGATTTAGGCCCATTGTAGTGAAGCCCTTAATAAATTCAGTTGAAGTGCTTAAACGCTCTGGCAAGCTCAACCCTTCCTCCTTTGACCATTCCCCAAGAACGTAGTCAGATTGACGACCCGATGAGAACTCTGCTCCCACACCAAATCGCAATCTGGCATAATTAGTATTCCCAAGTGTTGCATGTATGTCTTTTAAGCCATTGTGACCACCATCAGACCCTTTTCCTTTCATTCGGAGTTTGCCAAATGGCAAAGCGATATCATCCGTAACTACTAATACATTCTCTAATGGAATCTTCTCCGTTTGCATCCAATAATTGACTGCCTTACCAGATAAATTCATGAAAGTTGTAGGCTTGATCAGTACAATTACGCGCCCTTTGAATTTTACTCTTGCAACATCGGCTA
>TARA_Y100000385_G_scaffold275174_1_pt1 | contig 11909 bp, 8 predicted proteins | sample TARA_Y100000385 | Tara Oceans TARA_Y100000385 (sample SAMEA2620980) | marine metagenome | biome: marine biome (ENVO:00000447); feature: surface water layer (ENVO:00002042); material: "saline water (ENVO:00002010), including plankton (ENVO:xxxxxxxx)" | depth 5 m
GTTTGTTACACGAACATATACATTTAAGAAAGCTGCTCTTTTCTTATTCTCATCTTTACCGAAGCTTAAATCGAATGATCTATCTAATTGAAGATCCAATCGGTAAGACCAAGGCAAACGAGATCCGTTTGTTGTTCCATTCAGTCCAGCATTAAGTGGGTTGAATTGTCCTTCAGCAGTAATAAACGTTTGTGATGAGTACGGTGATCCTGAATAAATGTTAGATACAAGGTTTAAACCTGTATTTGCAAATATTTCAAAATCCTTAATTCTTGGTCCATTGTAATCAGCACCTTCACCGTATCTATAATCCATTGTGATTGCAAATGCGTGACGTTGATCAAATGAGTAAGGAACAATTGCTCTTAGGTTTGGAAGCCCAGCGTTAACAAGTCCAGCTGCAGATGTAGCGTCTGATCCGGTACCATCAGCGAATTGAAGCGTATAATTAGCTCTCATTCTTAAGTTACCAGTTCTTCTCATGTCGTACTCAACCGTAAGTCCTTTCACAGTACCAAAATCACGGTTACCGAAGGTTCTGTAAGATACTGGGTAAGCTTCGAAGATGTTCACCAATTGAACATTGTTTCTTTGCTCTCTATAGAACGCTGAAATTTTCAATGATGAAGTTTTAGTAAGTACTTGTTGGAAACCAATCTCGTAATCAACTGTAGTTTCTGGTTTCAAGTTCGCGTTATTAATAACCGAAGAACGCTCAGCAATGAATTGGTATTGGAAAGGATCAAAACGGAAACCAGAAGTTGGTCGTTTTGTCAACACATCGTAGTGAGCAAAGAATGCTGCTTGATCAGAAATTGGGAAAGAGAATGAAATACGTGGCATTACACTCACTTGCGCTTTGTAATCTTCAAAAGCATCTGCAGTTGGAGTCTCTAACGAAGGATCGAGCAACCAAGGCTGGATACCTGCGGCACCACGGATTGATTTTGGATCTTCGATTTCAATACCGTTTGCATCGTACCAAACATTTCCTTGACGGAATCCGTTGATCGCATTCGGATTGTTTATGTCATCAACATAAACAACATAATCATCACCTATAGCTTCTGGGATTTCAATCCAACTTAATGAAGGATCATTCGCAAGCTCAGCTTTTGCCTCAGCTACTGTTCTCGCAGTGTAGAATAAGTGCTGATCTTTCAATACTGGTTGATTCGCATCGAAGACATCAACACGAACACCAACATTGAATACGATATCCTTGAATGCAAACTTATCCATGATGTATCCAGCCATATAAATTGGTTGGAAAGCACCTACAAATCTCTTGTAGTTTCCATCTTCATCATACTCATTAAAATATTTATTGATATCTGTAGTTCCTTTAGCTTTGTTTCCTTTATGATCATACCCCCAATAAGAAACGTAAGAGTTACCACCATTCAATAATTCATCAGCAGAGAACATGTCATAAGAATAGATATTTGGATCGTATTGATCAATGTCAATAAAATCAGATCCAGCACCACCTTCTCCGATAAATCCATTCTCGAACAAATACTCTCTTAAGTTGTAATCAAAGAACGATTGGTTATCGTTATACTGGACACCACCGTAGGAACCGTTACCAGCTCCAGCTGCATAACCTGTATTCAATCTATTGTACGTAACTCTTTTGAAAGATCCAGAATCAGTTACATAACCAGAACTTAAGTCTAGCTCAGTAATATGGAAGTTAGTTAACTGACGTGCGATCGACCAAATCGAAATCGGTCCTTGAGTTCCACCATTGGTAGACGTTCCTGATGTCCAACCTCTATCTTGACGTTGTTCAAATTCAAATCCTAATGAAATCGCGTGATCTCCAATGTTAACAGCACCAGAACCAGTTACACGGAACTGATCATTATCTGTTTTTCCAAAGAAGTTGTAAGGAGTACCAATGTTATTCCAGATTTGGTAAACACTTTGTGGTGAATCACCATTTCTCAATGCATTACCTTGTTGGATTTGAAGAAGATTTTCGTAGTGATCTTCAACTTGACCATCATAGATATCATAGTATTGAGATGTAATAGCTGCCAATGCTGAGTTAGTCTCAGAAGGTGTAAATGCTACCTCAACATCACGGAAACCGTTATGTACATATGTATTAGTACTGTCGTTAAATTCATAACTAGGACGACGAGTAGTAGTGTAAGATCCTACATGTCCGTAGTTGAAAATATTGTATTTGTGTTTTGGATCGAAATTATCTCTAGTAGACTTAGAGTAATCAACCATAATACTATAGTTAGCGCTCTTAATTTTAGAACTAGACCCTTCACTGTTATTTGTGAATCGTTGTGTTAATCGACCAAAGACTCTCCAATCTAACGACTTGTTAGCTCCGAAATTCTGGAAGTTCATCAATGATCCTGTGTAAGAATAATTATTACCCCATCTGTAGTTCAATGAACCACCAAATGACAAGTTAACAGAAGGTCCTGTATTTACATCAATTTTACCTTGAGCAGAAACCGTAGTGTTTCTCGAGTTCATTCTCCACTTTGTTTGCTCAAAATCATCTGCTCTTAGGTAGTTCGCGTTATGCGTTGTTGCAGATCCATCAGCCGTAGGTCTCAGCGGGTTAGAAAGAAGAGAATCACGAACATCTTTCTTTATTCTCCATCCTCCACCATTCGCTAGTGGGCGGCCATCAAGAACATCCGTGATGTTTCCAGAGATCAAGAATCCTAATCTTGGTTTCGTTTTCTTTCCCGTAGAATCTTTCTGCATCCACAGCGGACCAGAGAACATTCCCTCAGCCAGGTTGTACCCGTAGCTATCAAGACCAATCACCTTACCATCATAACCATCTGGATCTTTTCCTGAGAAATAGAAACCAGAAGTTACAAGCTCAGCACTTCCAAAATATCTAGAAGAAGGACCACGAGTAGTTACCGAGATAATCCCTCCTGTTGCATCACCGTAGTTAGCAGGAAGTCCACCCGTAATAACCTTTACCTCTTCAATAGCTGACTTAGGAAGATTAACAGATCCACGAACCTTAATTCCATCTATATAGAAGTAAGTTGCATCAGAACGAGAACCACGTACACTAAGTGCACCAGATCCTTCATTCGCACTTACACCCCCAACGGTTCCGGCAACACCCGCTGCAGAACGCACAGGAAGACGTGAAATATCTTCTCTTGTTATAGTTGCACCCGAGGCAGCACCATCCCTATTAATAAGAGGTACCTTATAAGCTACAACGACAACCTCTTCAACATCCTGAACATCTTTGGCTTTACCAATTTTCAGATCATCAAGGAATGTGATTTGGTCAGAACTTACAATTACACCTTGTAATTCTTGTGGTTGATAACCTTCTATTTCATTTCGAACTAGAACGTCATACGCCCCTGGTGAAATTGAACTAATCTGGAATTTACCATCCTCATCGGTATTGGCTCCTCCTTTTATAGTTCCGTCTTGTTTGATCACCACCTGCGCATAAGCAACTGGTGTCTTCGTATCCGAATCGGTTACAACCCCTTTTATGGATCCTAATCCCGACTGGGTATACCCATAAGCTACTGTAAGCACGACGCTTACGAACAATAAGGTAAATTTCTTTAACATAAGTACAGTTTGTTTAATTATACTTTTTCCTCCTAGAAAGCCCGTAAATATAGAAAAAATAAGAATCAATTAATGATTTGTTAAAAAAAATTAAATTGATTCTCGCTTAACTTTCATTAACAAAAGTAGGAACTTTGTACGAAGCAATAAAACCCTTATGAACTCAAATTTTTCATTTTTATACAAGTCTAATTTTCTTCACAAATTATTTGTTCTTTTGTATCACCGATTATGGAATTTGATTTACACCATATAAAGAATAATTCATCAAGTATTCATTTAATGGATTATGATGCTTTTGATCCATTATTGGAAGTCGACCGATTAACGGAGCAAGAAAAATCCAGAATGCTTAGCTTCGGGCATGAAGGCCGTCGTCGTGAATTTGTAGCAACGCGTGTTCTACGTCATTATCTTTTTGGACTAAAACACATTGATTACGACGAAGTAGGTGCACCTTATATAAGAGGAGAAGGTTATCTTTCAATTAGTCATTCCAAAGGTCTCGTTGGAATTGCACTAAATTCAGATTACAAACTAGGACTTGACCTTGAAACACCACGAGAAAACATCCTCGATATTTATCCTAAATTTCTCTCAGAGCAAGAGGGCTCAATATTCGACTTAGCAAGTAAACCTGAAATTACTAAGGTTTGGTCATGTAAAGAGGCCCTTTATAAGTTAGCTGGCAGAAAAAAGATCATCTTTAAAACAGAATTACTCCTCAATAAGGACGACTTGGATAATTGGAATGGGCAAATTGTAAATCCAGATCATGACTTGTTCGTGAAAATGGATATATTTGATCACAACAACACTGTTGTTTCAATAAACTCTGAAGCTGTTGAAAGAATCAATAGAGATATATAATAGTATTGCCAGTAGAAAGGGACAGATTGCTGTTCTGATTGACCCTGACAAATGCTCGGACAAAACCAAACTGTCAGAATTATTAAAACGAGCAAAATTTGCCAATGTAGATTTTCTATTTGTTGGTGGAAGTACCGTTTCACAACATGACTTCATTGAAGCCATTGAATTCATCAAACAAAGTTCTTCAATCCCATTAGTTATATTCCCAGGTGCTTCTCATCAAATTTCGAATGAAGCAGATGCCCTTCTTTACCTAAGTCTAATCTCGGGAAGAAATCCCGACTTCTTAATTGGACACCATGTTCAATCCGCACAGGAGGTTTTTGAGATGGACATCGAGGTTATACCAACAGCATACATCTTAATTGATGGCGGGTCAACATCATCGGTAGCTTATGTGAGTCAAACCACCCCCATCCCATCAGATCATCATTCGATAATTATGAATACGGCAAAAGCGGGAGTACTTCAGGGAAAGAAATTAATTTACCTTGACGCGGGAAGCGGTGCAAAAAAACCGATTCCTTCTCAAGTCATTTCGCGTTTACAGGAATTAAACAAGCCTGTAATTGTTGGTGGTGGAATAAAGACGCGTGAAAAAATTGAATCCTTAAAGGAATCAGGTACAAATGTAATTGTCATCGGAAATCAACTAGAAGAAAATATTGAATTTTTACTTGAAATAGAGGACTACATTAAAACTACCCCATAATAACCAACGACTTTCAGCCTTAGCTGCTCAATAAATTTATCGAAGATTCAATAATTATTACTAGATTCAACTATGTTAATTAAACGTCTTGCAAGTGCGGCCTTTGCTATTGCTTTCCTAATGGGAATCGTTTTGTTCACAGGATATGGAAGACAGTATATTTCATTACCCAACGCACGAATTGTCTTCATGATATCTGGCGCAATCGCTCTAGCACTAAACTTATTTTCATTTCAGTCAAGCAAGCATAATCCTGTATTCAGCTTCTTTTATTGGGCCGGGAGTATCATCTTGTTTACGGGACTTGTATTCCAGCTAATGGTATGGCCATACAGCCAATACATTGTCTTTACTGGATTAGGAATTACAGGTATTTCATTTTTCTTGACTCCTGAAATGATTGAATCAAAAGATGACGATTCAGAAATATTAGACTCGCCGTAAACTATTCGTAGACCGCTTTCAATGACATATCCAGACTTTGAAAACTATGCGTCAATGCACCTACTGATATAAAGTGGACACCTGTCTCAGCATAGCTTCGGATAGTGTCCAATGTAATACCTCCAGAGGCTTCTACTTCATAGTTTGACGGAATAGTTTTAAGGGAATTTACAATTCGCTCTGGTGAAAAATTATCCAACATAATTCGATCGACATTTCCAACCTCAAGTACTTCGGCTAGCTCTTCTTCATTTCGAACCTCTATCTCTATTCTTAAATCTTTACTTGTAGACTTTAGGTAGGCGTTTGCATTTTCAATTGCAGGCTTAATACCACCGGCATAATCCACATGGTTATCTTTTAACATTATCATGTCATACAATGCGAAGCGATGGTTATGACCGCCTCCAATTCGAACTGCCCATTTTTCCATGTAACGTATGCCTGGAGTCGTTTTTCGGGTATCCAAAAGCTTGACCTCTGTTCCTTCAATCAACTTTACAATCTCATTTGTCTGAGATGCAATTCCACTCATTCTCTGCATGAAATTAAGAACAAGACGCTCAGTTGTTAATATTGATCTTGATGGCCCCTTGACGATGTAAGCAATATCGCCATACTTCACCTCTTCGCCATCTTTTATGAAAACCTCAACCTCCAATGAAGGGTCAAATTTCTTAAAAATCATTTGGGCAAGTTCAACTCCAGCGATTATCCCATTATCTTTAACTATCAATCTCGCTGTACCAATTCCATCCTGAGGAACACACGATAATGTTGAATGATCGCCATCACCAATATCTTCTCTTAAAGCAGTTTCTATTATCTCATCAATCATTACTTCGGATATAGTTGTTGTCATGCCCTTTCAATTGTTAAACTTTCAATTCTAAATTTTGAGTCTGATTTTTTAAAGAAAATCACAACTCTAAATTTTTCATCTTTTTTGGTTATGTAGTTTGCTATTGAGAATGTCCCTCCTGTATCCTCTTTGCCTTTGAAGGTATATGTAAAGCTATTACCTGGATATTTGGTAAAAAAGTCCTTTAGAACTAGTGTGGCCTGTGGTTGACTATAAACACCCTCTTTACCTAGAACATTTATGAGAATTTTAGATTTTCCCTTCACCACAATTTCGCGTGCGTTGTTAGCCTCGAAGGATTTTTCAATCGCCGAATATGGAATATCACTAGATAAGTTTATCGAAAAAAGTATCGATGTGATAACGGAATAAACGAGGTTCATAGACTAAATTTTAACAGTAAACTTACAAATATAGTGCCGAAAGAAAAACATATTTGCATCACAATTTTTCGATAATTTCGCAACATGAAAATCAAACTAATTTGTGTTGGCAAGACTATAAGTAAGTACCTAATTGAAGGTGAAGTGGAATACCTTTCTCGCCTCAAACACTACTGCAACATTGAAAAAATTGAAATTCCTGAATTAAAAAACGCCAAAAAAATGCGGCAAGATCAAATCAAGAAAGAGGAAGGTCGTTTAATCCTATCTAAGATCGCGCTGGGAGAGCAAGTTATTTTATTGGACGAAGGAGGAAAAACACACACCTCAATAGAGTTCTCAAAATATCTTCAAAAAAGGTTAAATCAAGGAGGGAAATCAATTGTTTTTATCGTAGGTGGGGCCTACGGTTTTTCGGAAGAGGTCTATTCCAAATCATCTGGAAAAATAAGTCTCTCAGACATGACTTTTTCTCACCAAATGGTCCGTTTGTTTTTTCTTGAACAACTGTACCGAGGATTCACAATTCTTAAAGGCGAACCTTATCACCATAACTAACGTATGTAATTGAACTGGAAGAAATTTTCGATTTAAAAAAGAACTCGTTAAGATTTGAGAACAGACTATTTATCACTTAGCCAGATATTGCCTGCATTGCTGTGGATGATCATCTTATTGGTGGTAGCACATCTTTACAGAACTTCAAAAAAAAATGACCCTACTTATAAATACTTCTTACCAAACATCTACTTCAAACTAGGTGCAAGCATCTCATTTGCATCTTTTTATGTGTTTGTTTTGGGTGGCGGTGATACTACCGCCTATTACGACGGAGCCCTAGCATTAAACAATCTGCTTCTTGATTCCCCTGCCGATTATTATCACCAAATGTCAACCTCGCCTGACTGGAAATATTACACAGTTGACTTTACCTCAAGAACGGGGTATCCTCCTAGCTGGATATTCAAAGAAGCAGAAGGGTATTTTGTGTGCAAAGTCTTATCTCTGTTCACAATCTTAACATTTAAAAGCTACTTTGCCGCAACTTTCATAATATCATTTATTGCCGCTTTGGTTAGTCATCAATTATATAGGCTGACACTATCAATGAAGCTTTTCAATACGCGATACCTGGCTCTTGCAGTACTTTTTATTCCTTCGGTGAATTTTTGGTGTACGGGCGTTTCAAAAGATTCCATAGTTTTAATCTCGCTTCTGGGAACTACTTATCACGTTTTCCTTCTTTTAGTTCCCGAATACAAGAACAAATTAATTAACTGGGTTATGATTCTCCTATATGTTACGCTAATCTACAACATACGCCCCTTTATATTAATAGCAATCAGCTTACCACTTCTCTACGCCATAAGTGCGCGCCTCCTTACGCGAATTGGAATGAACAATTTCATGATTTCCTTAACGAGGACAACCTTCCTTCTGGGAATCCTTTATTTTGCTGGATCATCATTTTTTAGCCAATCAGAAGATGAGCTCGTTGAAAGCAATGAGCTCATTCAACAAGCCCAAACCATTCAGCAAGACTTCAGGAATAATAAAGCTTACGGCGATAAACGCTATGACCTTGGGAGTGTTGAATTCACAGGGGCCGGACTAGTTAAAGTCATGCCGATGGCAATTCTTTACGGCATGCTCGCGCCATTCATCTGGCAATCAATTAACCTAACGCTTATTTTAAATGGGTTAGAGAGTATGCTCTTTATCTACCTCTTCTTCATCTTCATTCGAAGGGCGCCTTTTAGAAAAATTGCATTTATTCGAAATAATGAATTCTTAACATACTCCTTAATTCTCGTAATCATTCTAGCTTTTTTGACGGGATTAACCTCAGGCCTTTACGGCGTGTTAGTTCGAGTTCGAGCACCCTTGCTAATATTCCTAACTCTAATACTCATAATTGATTGGAGTCAAGTCGATCTGCACAAAAGAAAAAAAAATAAATCCGGCGGTCGGCTTAATCGTCCAATAAGTCGAGCTGTCACTCATAATCAACATGAACTGGACAAGTCACAAATTGAAAAAGAATAGCACGCAAAATACGTGCAATCGGATTTAATCCTCTATTTGATGAGAAAACACCACAAAGCATTACCAAATTAAATTGGTGGAATACTCTCATTTTCTGGATAAGAATCAGTATCTTGTATTATTACAGTAAAAAAATTTAGTCCAATTGGGATTAATTGAAGAACAAGCGATAATCGACACTTCGGCTATACCGAATAATCACACTAATTCAGGCACACACAGCAAGTGCCCGTTATGCGCGTCGCAAAAAATTCAAAGCCTACCTAAATTTAACGGCGCAAGATTGGCATCCTGTAATGAATGCTCATTTGTTTTCTCTGAAAGAATACCAACAGGTATTGAGCTTGATCAGTTCTACTGTGAGGAATACGAGGTAACCAGCTTTCTATCGAAAATTACAATAAACCGATATAATGAGCTACTTGACCACTTCGAAAAGTATCGAAAAACAAATCGAATTCTAGATATTGGAAGTGGTCATGGCTTTTTTCTAGAAACCGCTAAAAAAAGAGGGTGGGAAGTTTACGGCTCTGATTATGCGGCGGGCTGCGTAAATGTCTGTAAAGAAAAAGGAATTGAAATGCATAGTGGTACAATGACCCCAGATGCTTATCACCCAGAGATGTTTGATGTAATAACTTCTTTTGAAGTACTTGAGCATGTCTATAATCCGAATGAAGAACTAGGTTACCTTAATTCATTTCTACGCAAAGGCGGAATTATGTACGTCACTACTCCAAATTTCAATTCTGTTTTAAGATATAGGCTTGGAGAACAATACGATGTAATTAACTACCCTGAGCATTTGACTTATTTTACGCATAAAACTCTGATCAAAGCTTTTGAATCTAAAGGATTCGAGAAGTTAAATGTTCGCACAACGGGACTAAGTTTAACGAGATACAGAACAAGTAAAGGAAGGAGTAATCAAGAATACGTTTCTGAGACTTCAGACGATGAACTTCTTCGACATAAAATTGAAAAAAAATGGCATCTACGTGCACTCAAAAGCACGACTAATTGGGGGCTAAACTTGTTTAAAGTTGGAGACAGTTTAAAAGGTGTCTTTATTAAAAGATAAAAGAGGTCCACTCAAATTTTTTCTCACTTCTAAAATTTATACTTTTACCCATATGTGTGGTATTACAGGGTTTATTGATTTTAAGAAGACATCTACTGAAGCTGAGCTTCGAAAAATGACTTCATCCATAGCTCATCGAGGACCAGACGGAGAAGGGATAGTGCTATTTAGTGATGACCATGCGCAGGTGGGCTTTGGACACAGGCGTCTTGCTATTTTGGATTTAAGCGAACACGGTAAACAACCGATGCAATTCGAGAATCTATGGCTTTGTTTTAATGGCGAAATCTATAACTTTCGAGAAATCAAGAAAGAACTCATAGAATTAGGGCACAGTTTTAAAGGTGATTCAGATTCAGAAATGATTCTGCATTCATATCTTGAATGGGGAGAAAAGTGCCTGGACAAATTTATCGGCATGTTCGCTTTCGTGATTTACGACAAAAAGAAAGGACAGGTGTTTTGTGCTAGAGATAGAGCTGGCGTAAAACCTTTCTTTTATTATTGGCATGATGGATTATTCATGTTTTCTTCTGAGTTAAAGTCTTTTCATGAGCACAACCGGTTTCAAAAAGAAATTGATCGTAATTCAGTAGCTGTCTTTCTCCAATATGGAAACGTGCCTACCCCCTATTGCATTTTTAAACACTGTCAAAAAATCAAACCAGGACACTCAATCACAGTGTCGTTAGCGCAAAAGAGTATTTCCGAGGAAAAATACTGGGATGTGTATGATGCATATAACGAACCAAAACTGGACATTTCATACTCTGATGCAAAAATTGAAACTGAGGCATTACTCCAATCTGCCTTCGAATATCGAATGGTTTCAGATGTGCCCGTAGGTGTTTTTTTAAGTGGCGGCTACGATAGCGTATCTGTTACGGCTCTTCTTCAAAAAGATCGAACAGAGAAATTAAAGACATTTACAATTGGAGTTCCAGATCTTGGTCTAAACGAAGCTCCGTACGCAAAAGAAATTGCCGAGCATCTCGGTACGAATCATACCGAAATCACCTGTACATTAAAAGACGCTCTGGAACTCATAGAAGATTTACCGTTTAATTACGATGAACCATTTGCTGACTCGTCCGCAATACCGACGACATTGGTCAGTAAGATTGCTCGACAAGACGTAACCGTCGCACTTAGTGCTGATGCAGGTGATGAAATTTTCGCCGGCTATAATCGTTATGATTACATGACCAGGTACGGTGCGAAACTTAACAAAATCCCTGGGTTCGTTCGTAAACCTACAGCAGCGGCTATGAATGGAATACCATCCGAATGGCTCCCAATATTGAAGAACAAATACAACTTTCATAACCGTTACGAAAAACTTAAGAATGTTCTTCGTGACCCATCTGATCAAAACATTATGTTAAGTCTAAGCCAACAGTTTACTGATGATCAGATGGAGAAAATGATGATGGAGAAATTTGAGAAATTGGAAACTGCCTATACAAGTTCTCAATTGAAACCGGAAAACCGAACGGCATTATCCTACATGATGGCCATAGATTATCAAACCTATCTTGTGGATGACATCATGCAAAAAGTTGATCGCGCAGCAATGTCTGTAAGTTTGGAAGGAAGAGAGCCATTTTTAGACCATCGAATCATAGAATATGCTGCTCAACTGCCGGATGAGTTTAAGTACAAAGGTGGTGTAAAAAAGCGCATCCTTCGAGATATTGTCCATCAGTACGTCCCGGAAAAGTTAATGGATAGACCTAAAATGGGCTTTGCTATTCCAATTGCAGAGTGGTTAAGCTCGGAACTACGGCCAATGGTAGATGATTATATATCTGAAAAAAACATAGTTGAGCAGGGACTTTTGAATTGGTCAGAGGTAGACAAACTGAAACGAAAGTTCTATGGAGGCAAAAAAGAATACGATACAAAAATTTGGTATTTACT
>TARA_Y100000385_G_scaffold76854_1_pt1 | contig 11907 bp, 8 predicted proteins | sample TARA_Y100000385 | Tara Oceans TARA_Y100000385 (sample SAMEA2620980) | marine metagenome | biome: marine biome (ENVO:00000447); feature: surface water layer (ENVO:00002042); material: "saline water (ENVO:00002010), including plankton (ENVO:xxxxxxxx)" | depth 5 m
ACCACTGCTAATGGTACCAGTTTTAGTTCCCCAATCATCGCAGGGGCAGCTGCCAGTCTTTGGGATTGCTCGCCTAATGCCACTGCACAGGACATCATCAAAGCCTTGGAAGTAAGCAGTTCTCATTACTATACTAAAAATGAGCGTATAGGGTACGGTATTCCAAACATGAAGTTTGCCCGGTATTACCTCAGTTCAAATCCGGAAACTGAAATCGCGGTGTATCCAAATCCATTTCCTGATCATTTGATCTTTTTCTTGCCGGACGATAATACCACCGATATTCAGTTAGCATTGCGCGATATCTACGGACGAGTTGTCGCTAGTGAAATTTTATCGGGTCGCAGATACCAGTTCAGATGGGTACCCGATGAATACATCGCGGCAGGCACCTATTTCTTGCAATTAACAAGAGGAGCCAAGACTCAAGTTACTCAAGTTATTAAGATCTAATTATTTACCATCAAAGAAGCCACTCATTACCTTTCGCAGGCCACTGACGGCTAAAACAACGGCTATTAACATAATTGCAATTGAAATAGCGGTCCAGTACCATGCTCCACTCGTTCCTTTTCCTATGTACAAGGAAGGTCCCATAAAAATAAAGGGAAAAGACCATGCTAACCGGAAAAGCCCCGCAATGATTAGCTCTTGGTTGCTCCTATTTGCGCTCATTCTTATAAAAATCTACAGCAGCCCTCACACTGCCATGTTCCATTAATAGTTCATGTGCCAATTTAGATGTAATGTCTAAATTCTGCATAATCATTCGAGTTCCTCGGTCAATAAGCTTATCGTTAGAAAGTTGCATATCCACCATTTTATTGCCTTTTACACGATCTAATTTTATCATCGTTGTCGTGGTAATCATGTTTAACACCATTTTTTGAGCGGTTCCCGATTTCATTCGTGTGGAACCGGTCAGATACTCAGGACCTACCACCACGGCAATCTCGTGTTGAGCAATCTTACCCAAGGGACTATTTGAATTACAAGTAATGCAGGCGGTTAATAGGCCATATTTATTCGCAGCCTCAATTCCACCAATCACATAAGGAGTAGTTCCGCTGGCAGCAATGCCAATAACCGTATCATTCATGTCAATCAGGTATTCCTTGAGGTCTTTCCAAGCACCATTGATATTGTCCTCGGCATTTTCTACTGCTTTTCGAATCGCTCTGTCACCTCCGGCGATAAGGCCCACCACAAGTCCATGATCCACTCCAAAGGTTGGAGGACATTCACTAGCATCAAGTATCCCCAATCTACCTGATGTCCCAGCGCCTATATAGAATAGTCTTCCTCCTTGCTTCATGCGTGGCAATAAAGCCTGAATAAAATCCGAAATAACGGGCAGTTGTTCGTTTACAGCCAAGGCTACTTTTTGATCTTCAGAATTAATCCCATGAATTAACTCTGAGACACTCTTCTGCTCTAAATTGGAATAGAGGCTATCTTGTTCTGTAGTCCTCATTTTTTCTTCATTTTAGCCATATAAAAACCGTCGTTGTATTGTCCGGGGTCAACGGTACGTTCCTCTATCAATTCAAATGCAGCATTATTCTCTAAGAATAGTTGAACTTGATTTGAATTTTCCATGGGTAAAATACTGCAAGTGGCATACACCAATAGGCCACCATTTTTCAGCATTCTAGGATAACGATGCAAAATATCTGCTTGCACTCCAATTAAATCATCAAGATAAGACGGTTGCAGCTTCCATTTTGTGTCTGGCTCACGTTTGATAACTCCTGTGCCCGAACAAGGCACATCAAGCAGCAGAAAATCAGCTACTTCGTGTAGTTTGTCTAAAACCATAGGTTCCTCCCAAGCTCTGGTTTCAACAATGCCTAAACCACTCCGTACCGTGCGTTTCTTTAATTCACCTAATTTCCGCCCTTCGATATCCATGGCTATCAGTCGGCCTTGATTATTCATTAATTGACCTAATAGAAGAGTTTTTCCCCCAGCACCTGCACAAGCATCAATAGTAGTACTCCCTGGTAACGGGTTTAGAAAGTGACCAATTTGTTGCGATCCTGCATCTTGAACTTCAAATAAACCGGATTGAAAGGACGGAATATGATTTAGTCTTGGTCTACCACTCAAATAAAGAGCACTAGGAAAAACGGGATGAGGAAATACCTCAATTCCAACTTTGTTCAAGTCATTGATTACATCTGCTTTTGAGGCTTTTAGCGTATTGATTCGAATGTTTACGGTATTTGGAACGTTCAAATTATGAGAAATAATGGGCCATTTATCACCCAATTGTTCCTCTGCTAAAGTATTAAACCAATGAGGAAAGCTTTCAATATCTGCAATACTCTGTAATTCGGCTTTTCTTTGGTTTACGGGAAAATCTCTGATGGCATCAAACTTTGGCCAATCGGGAAGGGTAAAACCTCGCCACAACCAATAGATTCCAAATAACTTTTGAAGATCTTTTCTCTTGGTTGAAGGATGCTGTTCGTATAACGCCCAGAGCAATCCCCACCATCGCACCATTTCGTAGGTATGTTCTGCAACAAAACTGCGGTCTCTTGATCCCCATTTTTTGTTCTTCTTGAGTAATCGTTCAACAACCTTGTCCGCATAAATACCTTTCCCAAAGCTCATTTCTAGTGCTTCTAGAACACCAGCTACTGTATTTGGGAATAGACGCGGTTCTTTCATTAAAGGGCAGGGTAGCGTTCAGGATCTTTTTCATTCATAATGGCATAGATTTCCTCTACCATATCATCAAGAGATGGTTTAGAGAAATAATCACCATCAGAAGCAAAGGCCGGCCTATGATCTTTAGAGCTTATTGTCTTTGGTAAGGAGTCTAAGCAATGGTATCCTCCTTGATCTTCAATAATATTTTGCAATAAAAACGCACTAGCACCGCCACGAACATCTTCATCAACAATTACAAGTGTATTTGTTTTTTTAAGTGATTTAACCACATCGTGATTGGTATCAAAAGGAATAAGACTTTGAGCATCAATTAACTCAACACTCACCCCAAGACTGGCTAATTCATTAACTGCAGCTTCTGCTATAAAACAATTTGATCCATATGTAAGTACAGTTATGTCTTCCCCTTCATTTAATATTTCAACTTCTCCTATAGCCGTAGTAAAATCGCCAAGATTATTTGGAAGCATTTCTTTACGCCTATATCCATTGAGGCATTCTATGACGAGTGCGGGATTGTCTAACTGTAGTAATTTGTTGTAAAATCCAGCTGCAATAGTCATGTTTCTTGGGACTAGCACATACATTCCCTTGATAGAGTTAATGATTGTGCCCATAGGGGATCCAGAGTGCCAAATCCCTTCCAATCTATGGCCGCGAGTTCTAACTATAGTAGGCGCCTTTTGCCCACCAACAGTTCTATAATGTAACGTGGCTAAATCATCCGACATGATTTGAATCGCGTACAGCAGGTAATCTAGGTATTGAATTTCAGCAATAGGTCTCAAGCCGCGCATAGCCAAACCAATGCCCTGACCCATGATGGTTGCTTCACGAATCCCTGCGTCGGCAACACGGGTAGCTCCGTATTTAGCTTGCATTCCTTCAAGCCCCTGATTTACATCTCCTATTTTTCCGCTGTCTTCACCAAAAATCATGGTTTCCGGATACTTTTCAAAAAGAGCATCAAAATTATCTCTAAGCACAACACGCGCGTCTACTTCAGACTGATCTGAATAGGTTGGTGGATTTTTAGAAAGAAGATCCGTACGTGTATTTTCACTATATAAGTGTGAACTGTAGCGTCGTTCTTGATCATTCTTTGTGTTAGTCAACCATTTTTTTAAGGCTAAAGTATCTACGCGGCTATCTCCTCGTACTGCACGCAGCGCTTTTCTAGCCGCTCTAAAGCTATGGGCAACTTCTATATCCTCAATGGCCTCTAAGTCCTTGATAATATTGGTTAGAAAGATTCCTTTCTCACCTTGTTGCTGCATGCCTTTTAAAATAGCTAAAGACTCCAAACGCGCCTGCTTTGGAACAGATTGATAAATATTCCAAGCTTCTTTTTTACCATCGCGTGCCGCCTTTTTAGCCCTCTTTGTGAGTTCCTCTAATTCCTCCTGAGATGCAAAATCTTGCTCAATCATCCATTGACCAAACTTTAGAATACAGTCGTGATTCTTTTCCCACTCTAAACGCTCCTTACTCTTGTAGCGCTCGTGTGATCCACTCGTACTATGACCTTGAGGCTGAGTCATACCTTTCACGTGAATCATCACCGGAACATGCTCTTCTCGTGCTACTTTTCCAGCTGTTGTAAATGTATTTATCAAAGCAGGGTAATCCCAAGCCTCCACAATAAAGATATCGTAGCCATTACCTTTTGAGTCCCTTTGAAAGCCCTTTAGAATTTCGGAAATATCTTCTTTAGTCGTTTGGAATTCTGCACCTACAGAAATACCATATTCATCGTCCCAAATGGAAACAACCATGGGTACTTGTAAAACACCGGCTGCATTAATTGTTTCAAAAAATAAACCTTCAGAGGTGGATGCGTTCCCTATAGTACCCCATGCTACTTCATTACCGGCATTGCTGAATTTTTCAGAACCGTTAAATGAAACTTCCTTGTACACTTTTGAAGCCTGAGCAAGACCAAGTAATCTAGGCATTTGTCCTGCAGTAGGGCTTATGTCTGATGAACTATTATACTGTTGTGTTAAGTCAACCCAATTGCCTTGATCATCAAGACTACGAGTTGCAAAATGTCCATTCATTTGGCGACCACCAGCCATAGGTTCATGCTGTATATCTGTGACCGCATATAAGGAATTGAAGAAACCGATTGGATTCAATTCACCTAATGCCATCATAAAGGTTTGGTCGCGGTAATAGCCGCTTCGAAAATCTCCTTTTTTAAATGCTTTGGCCCATGCTATTTGAGCAAGTTCTTTTCCAGCGCCAAAGATGCCAAACTTGGCCTTTCCTGTAAGGACTTCTCTGCGCCCCATTAAAGAACATTCACGAGAGAGTACAGCAGTATAATAATCTTGGTGGATTTCATTTTTGAAATCGAGGTAACTGATTTCTTTCTGTTTATCTGTCATAGTATTTGGATAGAGCTAGGTTAAACTCGTACACAAATATACGTGATATTGGACCTAGAAGAGTCGCTTAAAAACAAAGAGAACGAACAACGTAATCACGATAAGCAGCGCAACTTGAATACCGCCGCTTCGGTAATGAACTTTGTGCATGGCTAAATCCTTTCGATAGCTAATGAATAGATAAATTAGAAAGGAGATTGCAAAGACTCCAGCAAAAACCCAATGACCCGATGTTATGTTTTCCATAGTTACAAATTTACTTTCTTTGGAGTAGATATAAACAACAAATGAAAAAGCAATTAGATCATGTGGAGAAATTCCACGACACCTTTGATATTCCGAATAAATATACTCCTGTTGCAACAATTGATGATAGTCTCATAGACCTTAGATTTAAACTAATGGCTGAAGAGAACCAGGAATACCTTGAGGCTGCAAAAGATGGTGATTTAGTGGAGGTAGCAGATGCGCTAGGAGATATGATGTACATTCTCTGTGGAACTATTCTGAGTCACGGAATGCAACATAAGATTGAGGAGGTCTTTGAGGAAATACAAAGAAGCAACATGAGTAAACTAGGGCAAGATGGTAAACCAATTTACCGTGAGGACGGTAAGGTATTAAAAGGCCCTAATTACTTTAAGCCTAATATTGGAAAAATCATTGAATAATTTTTGGGCGAATTTCCTCTTTTGTCGTGCGTAAATCAAAGGCAGGTGTACACCTAGGAAGGGTTTTCATATCGTCCGAAGCAGAAGACCACGGGACATAAGATGCTTCTCCGCCGGGGCCAGCTTTTACCTTATTGGCCTCACCGTCTTTGAACGTGATTTCTATCCAAGAGCAAGAGCTTTTGCTCATTCCTTCAACGATCCCTTCGTCATTAATACTATGGCTTATATTTTCTGCATTTCCTTCCAGTTTTAGCGCATGAACTGCATTATTTAAAAAGTTCCCTTCTAGCCTTTTACCTATGGCTTGGTCAAAATGGATAGAATCTTTGGAAAGTGAAGTTATTGCAGCATTACCTATTAAGAACAAACTGTCTAGCTTCTCCTCTTTAAGTGTCATTAAGGAAGAATCGCAACTAAATTGATTTTCTTTACTCCACATGAGCGGTTTAGGGAATAAGGTTAGAACATCTGTCTCTTCTTTAAAATTAAAAAATCGGCTATTACCTTGAAAATTTGTGCTAAAAAAACGGGTGTTGAACAAAAGATCTACCGAATGAAATTCTGACGAGTCCTCTCTTATTTTTAAAGTATCACCTACCGCATATAAAGTGTCTTCATCCATTCTTTGGCGGTAATAAACCGGGGAGTATGCATTCACATAGTTTGGTTTCTTGACGTAATCAATATAATCCGATTCTAGCACCAAACCTTGAGCACTATCCGCTACCAGCGCTTTGTTGAATAACTCTCCACTTTCGTTATCTAGGTTATAACTGATAGAGTCTGCTTGAATAAAGCTTTTTGGTGAAGAAATACTTGCACCATCTCCAAGATATAATTGTGATTTGTTAGCCTCATAACGGCCTACCTGGCAATGAATAGTGGTGCTGTCTTTAACTAGGGTAGAGGGGCCAGCAAAATCATAACTATCCTTTGAAGGGTAATATATCAAGGTGTCTGTCAACAACGTATACGCGCTATCTATAGCTTCTACCGAACCCCGTAAACGAACGGTTTCATACCGAGTGTTATACGTCCCAAGATCAGCAGTGAGTTCTAATTGGTTCCTAAAAAGTGTACTTCGTGTGGTGTAATAAGCATTTGCGGTATTTCTATCATAGAAAAGAACGCTTGTACCTAATCTTGAATTAGGTGTGATGAGCTTGACATCTTCTTTGATAATAAATGTTCTTGTTTGCCCGTTGTAATCCAATTGCTCTCCTGTTACAACAGTAGTATCTGCCTGTACAATCTTAACATTACCAAATGCTTTGAATTCGTTTTGTGGCTGAATAAGAATGGCGGAATCACTAGTCATTACAGCAACGTCTTGTTGTAGTCCTACATTGCCCTGCAAATAGTATATCCGTGAACCGTCTTTCTGCTTTTTAATCTCAAGGTGATCTGAATTGAGAATGCGTATAGTCTTCTGCGCCTTTAGGGAGGTGCAGACAAAAAGAAGGGCCCATCCAAATAGAAAGGCCCTATTCATTATTTTCTCATAATAGTTTGCGCTCGGTCTGGCCCAACGCTTATCAATGAAATAGGAACACCTACTTCCTTTTCAATAAAGTCAATATATGCTTTGAAACTAGCAGGAAATTCATCTTCTGATTTCATGGCAGTTAGGTCTTCATTCCAACCAGTCACTTCAGTTAAAATAGGCTCAATGAGTCCCTCTTCTAGCTTGTAGGGCAAATGGCTAATTACCTCGCTTTTGTATCTGTAAGCAGTGCAGATCTTCAGATTACCTATTCCACTTAAAACGTCTGATTTCATCATCATCAATTCAGTAACGCCATTGACGTCAATAGCGTATTTCAATGCAGGTAAATCTAACCAGCCGCATCTTCTTGGACGACCAGTGGTTGCACCAAACTCATGTCCTTGCATTTGAATGGTTTTACCCGTTTCATCAAAGAGTTCAGTAGGGAAGGGACCGGAGCCCACTCTTGTACAGTATGCTTTGAAAATTCCATAAACGTTTTTTATCCGATTTGGAGCAACTCCAAGTCCTGTGCATGCACCTGCGCAGGTCGTATTGGAAGAAGTTACAAATGGATATGTGCCAAAATCAATATCTAATAATGTGCCTTGCGCTCCTTCTGCAAGTATTGTGCGCCCTTCTTTAATTGCCTGATGAATGTAAGGCTCACTATCAATGATGTCAAGTGTTCTTAAATATTCAATTGCTGCGAACCAATCCGTTTCTAATTCACTCAAATCATAAGAAAAATCGGAGTAGCCGCTTAATAGTTGTTTGTGTTTTTTGACAAGGTTTGAATACAGTTCCTTAAAATTACTCAGTTGAATATCACCAACACGCAGACCGTTTCGTCCTGTTTTGTCCATGTAGGTGGGGCCAATTCCCTTCAAGGTTGAGCCTATTTTCTTTTTGCCTTTTGCAGCTTCACTCGCCGCGTCTAAAAGGCGATGAGACGGGAGAATTAAATGCGCCTTACGAGAGATCTTTAATCTTGATAATACGTCTGGCTCTTGATCAATAAGTTTATCTAGCTCTGCTTTAAATATCACTGGATCTATAACCACTCCATTTCCTACGATATTGCTTACATCTTTATGGAAGACACCCGAAGGAATGGTGTGAAGTACATGCTTTTTGCCTTCAAATTCTAAGGTATGACCTGCATTTGGACCTCCTTGAAAACGCGCTATAATATCATACTTGCGTGTTAGAACGTCAACAATTTTTCCTTTTCCTTCGTCTCCCCACTGAAGACCTAAAAGTACATCTACGGCCATGTTTAAGTTAAATTAGGATTCCTTCTTCTTAGCGTAGAAGTAGAGGCTGTGACTGCTTACGTCTACATCGAAGACTTCCTCGATAGTTTTTTTTATATTTTCAATTCTTGGATCACAGAATTCAAAAACCTCACCCGAATCCAATATTACATGATCGTGTTGCCTATTGAAATAGGACTTTTCATAAAAGCTTTGGTTTTGACCAAATTGATGCTTTCGGATTAATCCACACGTGAGTAAAAGTTCAATCGTATTGTACAACGTAGCTCGTGATACACGATAATTCTTAGCTTTCATGTTTAGATACAAGGTTTCTACATCAAAGTGGTCATTACTTACGTAGACTTCTTTAAGTATGGCGAAGCGTTCGGGTGTTTTCCGTTGCTTGTTTTCCTCAAGAAAAGTGCTAAATACTTTTCTTACTTGTTCTTGTGCGTTTAATGGGCTCATTCGAGAACTAAAGCGCTAAAATACTTCTACTAATTGAATTTACCCACCCTATTTACACTGTTGATTCCTTCCAGTGCTCGGATATTGTTAATAGTATCTGTTAAACCTACTTTATCTGCTACTTCAATGGTTAATTGACCTGTGAATAACCCGTCGTCTACAGAGAATGAAATAGCCTTAATATTAATATTTAAGTCACTCGATATAATTTTGGTTACATCATTTACAAGTCCCACACGATCTGCCCCTGTAATTTCAATATTTACTGTAACCTTTGTGCGTTCAGTTGTAGTCCATGTAGCCTTCATGACTCTATTTGCAAATCTACCTTGGAGCATCACCGCATTAGGACAATCATGTCTGTGTATCTTGATGCCTTCTGCTGTTGTTATAAATCCGAATACTCGCTCTCCCGGCAGGGGGTTGCAACATTTTGACAAAGTATATTCCAATTGTTGCTCATCATTTCCGAAGACCAATTCTACTTTATAAGTTGACTCCTCCTTGCCTTTACTCTTTTGTTCTAACTTGGTTCTAGCGTATGGACTCTTTACAATTCTTGATTTGAAGTAATTGACTAGGCCGGAAGTTTCCCTAGCATATTGCCTTAATTTCTTGTTATCTATGACGCCTAGGCCAACTTTGTAAAACAATTCTTCTGGGTTTTTCAGTCCAAAGTAATTCACCAATTTTTGAATGTTGCTTGAAGTAGCCTTGAGTTTCAATACTCTAAGCTTTCTTTCTAAAATGGTATATCCTTGCCCGGAAATTATTTGTTTCTCACGCTTTAAAGATCTTTTAATGCGTTGTTTCGCTTTACCTGTTTTAACGAATGAGAGCCAATCGTCTTTAGGTTCTTGTTTTACAGAAGTAAGAATTTCTATCTGATCACCGGATTTCAATGGAGTACTCATAGGGACTAGTTTGCCGTTTACCTTGGTTCCAAGGCAATGAGCACCCACCTCTGAGTGTATGTCAAAAGCGAAATCTAAAGCTGTTGCGCCTTTAGGTAAAGTTAGCATTTGGCCTTTTGGAGTAAAAACGAATATTTCTGAAGCAAACAGGTTCATTTGAAAACTCTCTATGAAATCTTCATCATCGTTTTCTGGATCTTCTAAAAACTCCCTTATACGCATGAGCCAGGAGTCTAATGATATTGATCCTGAGCTATCTTCTTTGTACTTCCAATGAGCAGCAAAACCATTTTCTGCTATGTGGTCCATTCGAGTAGTTCTGATTTGAGCTTCCACCCAATGACCGTCTGGTCCCATGACTGTAGTGTGTAAACTTTCATAACCGTTGCTCTTAGGTGAAGAAATCCAATCACGTAATCTCAAAGGATTTGGACTGAAGTTTTCTGTAACCAATGAATAGGCTTTCCAACAATCTGCTTTTTCTTGTTCAAGGCTAGAGTCAAGTATAATACGAATCGCATATTTATCATATACCTCGTCAAAACTAACTCCTTGGTTCTTCATCTTTCTTCGAATGGAGTAAATACTTTTTGTGCGTTTCTTTATTTCAAATTGAAGACCCGCAGCATTTAATTCTTTCTCAATCGTTGAAACAAATTTTTTGAGGTAAGACATATCCGCTTTTTGCAGAGAATCCATCCTTTCTTTGATGTCTCTATATAATTCAGGATCAGTATACTTAAGGCTCTGGTCTTCAAGTTCAGTTTTAATCTTGTAAAGACCCAGTCTGTGCGCTAAGGGAGCATAAATAAATAAGGTTTCAGAGGCTTTGGTGAGCTGTTTATGAAAGGGCATACCGTGCATGGTTCTCATATTATGCATGCGATCTGCGATCTTAATGAGAATAACTCGAATGTCATCACTAATAGTGAGTAACATTTTACGGTAATTTTCCAACTGCATGTTTTGATCAACTGTAGTAACACCGCTTATTTTGGTTAATCCGTCTATCAATTTTGCAATGTTAGCACCAAACATGCTATCAATATCATCCAACGTATAATCAGAGTCTTCAACAACATCATGCATGAGTGCTGTTGCAATACTAGTTGGACCAAGCCCTATTTCTGTTGCAACAATTTGAGCTACTTCAATAGGGTGAGTGATATAGGGTTCACCTGTTTTTCTTCGTACTCCATTATGCGCATCATTTGCAAGGCGGAACGCTCGCTTAATGAGGTCAACGTCATCTTTATCCGTCTTGTATTCAATGCTATTCAGCAAGTCACCGAAAGCACCATTAATAAGCTTGTTATCCTTGGAATCCCAATCCGTCATTAATCTATTAGAAATATAGTTGGACGTTTATGTAAATCGGGAAGATTACCTACCCAATCCGCTACAGTCTTAGTTCTAATGTACTCATTTTCTAAAGTGATGTCGCATGCAATACACAATTTAGTCTCGGGATGGAGAATTTTGAGCAACTCTAACATAAGCTTATTATTACGGTAAGGAGTTTCCATGAAAATTTGAGTAATTCCGTCCTTTATGTCCTTGTTCATTGCTTGAAAAACACGTTTACGGATTTGATGATCAAAGGGGAGGTATCCCCGGAAAGAAAATTGTTGCCCGTTGAAACCACTCGCCATCAAAGCCAAGAAAATAGAGGAGGGACCAACAAGTGGGATGACATTGATCCCTTTCCTATGTGCAATGCTGACTATTTCTGAACCAGGATCTGCTATACAAGGAACGCCTGCTTCAGAAATTATTCCCGCATTTTTACCGTTTTCAACGGGCTTTAAAAAACCAGGTAAATCTAACGGGTCTGTGTGCTTGTCTATAATTTCTATTTGTATCTCTTTCTGTATTTTATTGGGCAGTAATTTTTTAATATAAGCCCTTGCAGTTCTTTCATTTTCAACAATGAAATAATCCAGTGATTCAATTGTTTTTTTTACGTCCTCAGGAAGTATGAATGAAAAATTATTTTCCCCTAATGTATTGGGTATCAGAAACAAATTACCCATTCGT
>TARA_Y100000385_G_scaffold289053_1_pt1 | contig 11894 bp, 6 predicted proteins | sample TARA_Y100000385 | Tara Oceans TARA_Y100000385 (sample SAMEA2620980) | marine metagenome | biome: marine biome (ENVO:00000447); feature: surface water layer (ENVO:00002042); material: "saline water (ENVO:00002010), including plankton (ENVO:xxxxxxxx)" | depth 5 m
AGAGCTTTCGCTACGTCCACCTCTTCAGCGTGCACGAACATTTTCAATTTCTTGTATGTTCGAACATCGAAGGTTACGTTTTTGTATGCAGCACGCGCATCACCATCTTGCAGGTCGCATACTTCTAGTGTTAAAGACTGCTCGTTCAATTGTCTTTCGTATGTCTGTGAAGGATCCACCTCACGAATGATACCTGGTGGAATCTCATACTTAATAGGAGTACGTTGATCGTTTTCTTCAACGTTTACTGCACCGATATTGAATGTTGTCAGGTTAGGATCAACCGTTACACCCTCACCAGGTTCGGTCATATCATCTCTAAATTGTCTCCATTCTCCACGGATGAATTCTAATCGAGCAAATCGAACCATTACCTCCTCATCGAAGTCCTTCAGAAACATACGCATGAAACGGATAGTTCTGAAATCTTGAATACCGTTAATTCTCTTTTCGAAATCTCTAATTGGAACTTTGAATTGATACCAGTTCTCTGTTTTGTTGCCGTTTTGGAAAGGTTGAACATTTGTAATAAAGTTCTTACCAACCTGCATATCTCCTGGACGAAGGCTAATTTTATATTGGAAATAACTTTCCGTTTCGTCTAGGGTGTTGTTATTGTTGAAATCCTCAATATCTGGTGAATTCGTTGATTGAGTCGGGTAACCTTCAGCATTTAATGCATCGGACATTTCTATGGTCGGAGAGTTTCCTTCCATCCCATTGAATCGTTTGTATCGATCAAGAACGTTTGTCGATGAAGCGTCGTACTCATCATCTCGGTAGTAAGTATAATCATCATTCGATGGATCATTTACCATGCGCGATTTAGCGGCCGCTGAGAGCGTAGTGTTTGATTGAACCCAATTGACATAATTAGCGTAATTAACGCGCTCCTCAACATTGTTCCAACCATCGATACCTACATCTTGGTTCGCTCTTGCTACAGGGTCATTGTCGAATGCGTTGACGGTCTGTTGTAAAGTGGAGACCCTTGCCCAGGCTGTGGTGTCCAGATCGTCATCAATAGTTGCTCCAAAGGGTGGTAGTCCATTTTCGAAACTTCTTCTTGAATCGGGAAGTACATCTTCTGAGATACTACCGAGGTTGAAGTACAAGTCACCTCCCGTATGATTAGATGATGGGTTAGCAGCTTCTGCGTCATCATTAAATGGATCGAGGATCCAGAATTGGATGTATTCTATATTCGTTTGTTCGAAATCGTTTGTTGTTAACGAACGCATTATTCCACCCCAACGATTCTCAGGGTCAATGAAATTACCATCTACATCTACTGTATTTGTAGTGTCGTAATTGTACATTCCACGCTCCTTAGGGTAGTATCCTAAATCAAGAACTGGGACATTAGGAATCGAACCGTAAGCTTGTTGTAGATTCGGGAAAATATCCGTTTGATTAACTAAGCGAATACGGCTATCCGATAGTTGCTCAGGATTGTTTACGATATGTTGCGGAGTTGTATTGTCATTTCTGAAGAACAATGGATCAATTACATACCAAGCTGTTTTCGCACGCTTAAATCCAGCTGAAAGGTCAGGATTGCTCGCTTCAGGGAATAAATCAGGTTGTCCTTTTGGTATTGAGGCTAAGCGCCAAGCTGAAATTGATCGTAAATCGATCGCACTTTGAGCACCTTCAAAATCATCCACATACGAAGTTCCTTCTTTATTGATGGCCCGAGGTGAACCAGGGATTAAATGCGCAAACTCACCTGTGAAAGATAATGTAGATTTCTCTTTGGTTGAGATGACCGGTAAGAAATCGACAAGCTTTGTCAGGAAAGGTAATTCTGTTTTGTAGGCTATATCAAAGCCGATGACATTATTTTTATAGGGTTCAGAGCCAATGTCGACTTTCTGCGTAACTGGACGCTCCATCATTCTCATCCAGGTAGCACCAATGTTGAAGCGATCGCTGAATCGATGACTAACCCTACTTCCCATCAAAGATTTCGCCTGAAACCCAAAGACGGAATTACTCTCAATGGATATTTTTATTGGCGTATTTGCATTTAAATAAGCCTCATTTAAGATTTTCACTCGCCCCAAATTATAGTCAACAGTGAAATCTTGGCCTTCAATCAATTTTATACCACCGGCAGTTACTGTAACCGCTCCTTCAGGAACGTTAAGTGTGTTCAATGGAATATCTGAGCTAATAGATGACTGATACTCTCCTTTGAAACTAAATCGATTCTTCGCTGGAATCTGTTGAGCAGCTGTTTTAGTAGAATCATAAAGTTCCGTAAAAGCAACCTGGTCGATTACAATTTGTGGTATACCCGCTTCCGTCAATTTTGTTGCCAGCGTCTTTCCAAATGGCTGTACAGTCGAAAAGTAGACCCTACCATTTCGCGTATTAATTGTACCAGCTGTTTCCGCTCTATTTCCATTAAATGTGATTGGCACGAAATCAAAAACTCCATCCGTAAATGGCTGATTGTTTTGATTCAATTTATCCATTTCCAAAAGTGTCACTATCTGACGATCATCTACGCCTGCTAATGGGAAGAATGGCACTGGAACTGATGTTTCAGGATTGTTGTACAATAGATCTAAACGGAAGCCTTGTTGATCTACCTGGTAAGCTCCAATAGAGTATACATTCTTCATCATCAAATCCCAAATGGCGTTATTAGGATTTGTCAAAGTTGGTTTTAGAAGTTTTACGATAAGTGCATTCTGTCCGTCAATACCATCCGTTGAAAACTCCCCAACTTGGAAAGTTTCACCACGTTGTGTATACTCATAAGCGACAGCTAATACTTCATCATTGTTCAATGGCATGTTCAATGAGATAAAACCAAGTTGAGCGTTATAGCTAAACTCAGCATCAGCTAATTTACGAGCGTTTTCTACTTTCTCATAGTGCACAGCCTGTTGGAATGGCCCTGGAGCTGCAACTTGTGCGTTCAATGTTGCAACCGCATTATTGAAGCTACGAATATTAGGTTGTTGAAATGCCGCCCAATTGTAGAGGTCATTTGCCTCGTTATCTGGTAATTCTGAAATAGAGTATCCGCCTGGATCACCTTGACAGTTTGCTGCACGTGCTTCACCTAAATCTGCGAATGCGATTATGTTACGTGTGTTTTCCGTCTCATTAGTTCGATTCATCACCCAGACTTCAATTCTCGTCAAATTGATAGTGGTATTTGGAATCGGAAGAGTAGACATTCCCTCGTCATAATGGTTTTCGTGGTACATATTCACGAAATAGTGACGATTTGCCTCGTAGTTATCTGCGGTAAGTTCGAATTCCTGAACCTGAGATTTACCCGTAATGTTGATCTCCTGCTTGCGTCCTTTCGAGGATGCAGCGATCATATCAACGGTAGTTTTTCCAAATTTTAATTGTGTACTCGCTCCAAAAAGTACTTGAGATCCCTGAATCAAAGAAGTTGGAAGTTCGAAAGCCACGTTACCCAAGGACATTTTCTGGATGATCTGATCCTCTTTTCCCGTGTATTCAAGAGTCGAGATGTTATCAAAATCAAATGCGGCCTGTGTGTTATAGCTTGTACCAATCTTAAGTTTCGTTCCAATTTGACCTACAAGGTTCAAGTTAATTTGTTGTTGGAAATCGAAACGTGTAATTCTACGCTGGTTTACAGGAAGGATTGGATTATCGTAACGTGATGAGTTAACTCCAAGCGATATTTCTACGCTTCCGGCTGGACGAATGGTAATTTGGTCTGACCCGAAAAAGTTTTCAAAAACTTTACTGCCAACCTTAATTGGCAATTCAAACGGTTGACTCTCCTCCGTTTGCTCATCAATTTTTTCTTTCCAATTTTCTTGTAATGCCTGTTGTTCTTCGTATTCTAGGTATTCTTCCAATGTCATCATGGAAGGGTTTCTGAAATCTAATCCAGAATTTCCGAATGTTTCTGTAAAAACATATGTCCCAGTTGTAGGGTCATAAACAATTGTTTGTTCAACTGAGCTTGGATCACCAAGGTCAAAACTTTGTTCTGTCGATTGCGTTGGATCGAAGTTGTTCTCGATTGGGAAAACCAGATTCGTATCAGGATCGTTAGGCTGAGCCCACGAATGTATGACGTTTAAGCAAAATAACAGTAAAATTACCGTCTTGTTCATATGTAGTAAACTGGGCGTTCTCAAAATAAATACCGTTAGAGTATTTTTAATGCTCCTTTTATTAACTCTTCCACGGATTCATCACCTGTGGATATTTTGTCTAATGCTTTTTCCGCTGGCTTTTTAGCGAAACCTAAGGAAATCAATGCTGTTAACGCATCAAATCGATTAGTATTGTTCGCACTGAACATATTTTCGGATGAAACCTCAAATTTTAACATTTTATCCTTCAAATCGACGATAACTCGTTGTGCAGTTTTCGCTCCAATCCCTTTAATACTCTGTATAGTTGCAACATCTTCATTTTGAATTGCACCTGCAATTTCATCGGGTACTAAAGACGAAAGCATAATCATCGCAGTATTTGGTCCAATTCCAGATACTGAGATTAAATGAACGAACATTTCTCGCTCAGTCGTATTGGCAAAACCGTAAAGTAGTTGAGCATCCTCTCGAACGATCAGTTTAGTATAGACCCGTATACTTTCTTTATCACCTATCTCACTAAACGTATTCAATGAAATACGAACGCTATAACCAACTCCACCACAATCGATGATCAATTCTGTTGCGTTTTTTTCTATGAGTCTACCGTTTAGTTGTGCGATCATAATTACTTGTTTTGAGCGTCTATTACTGCAACCTTGACCATGTTAATAATTTCTCTTACTGAAGACCCCATTTGAAGAACATGTATTGATTTTTTTAAACCAACAAGAACAGGTCCAATTGCGTCCCCCTCAGTCATTTCCTGTAATAGCTTATAGGCAATGTTTCCAGATGATAAATTAGGGAAAATTAAAGTGTTAACCTTTTTGTTAGACAAGGTAGAGAACGAAAATTTCTCATTCATCAATTCATTATTCAGCGCGAAATTTGCCTGGACTTCTCCATCAACGATTAGGTTTGGTTCGTTCTCGTGAAGCATTTTAGTTGCTTTTGCCATTTTAGCTGAATCTTCACCTGGTGAAGAACCAAAATTCGAATAACTGAGCAATGCAATTCTTGGAGTCACTTTAAATTTCCGTATAGTCTTCGCAACATTTGAAGTGATTTCTGCAATATCTTCAGCAGTCGGATTCAAGTTTATCGTTGTGTCCGCCAAGAATAGCGGTCCACGTTTGGTGTCTAGAATGTACATTCCAGCAACTTTAGTCATGTCTTTTTGAAGGCCTACAGTTTGTATGGCAGGTCGAACAACATCTCTATAGTTTCGTGTGATACCAGAAATCATAGCATCTACATCACCAGATTCAACCATCATAGCGGCGAAATGATTCCTTTCTCGCATGATCTGAATTGCCTCGAACTCTGTTATTCCTTTGCGTTTTCTTTTTTCGAAGAACTCTAGTCCATATTGTTTTCTGCGTTCTTTCTCTTCTTTCGATTTGGGATCAGTAATTTCAACTTCAGAAAACTCGATACTGTACTCTTCTATTAGGTCAAGGATTACCTGTTTGTTCCCCAATAACACTGGCGAACAGACACCTTCTTCTTGTGCTGTCTGTGCAGCTTTAAGAATCTTGATGTTATCTGCTTCAGCAAACACAACTCTTTTAGGAGAATTTTGTGCCTTTTGTGTGATATTACGAATTAACTTATTGTCTAATCCGAGTCTATTCTTCAACTCCATTTCATAGGAGTCCCAATCCTCGATAGGATTATTAGCGACTTTAGAATCCACTGCAGCCTTGGCAACTGCTGGTGCAACTTTATAGATTAACCTTGGATCTAATGGTTTTGGAATTATTTGCTCGCGGCCGAAGGAAATATTCTTTTCGCCGTAGGCCTCTATAACCTCTTCCGGGATACTTTCTTTGGCAAGTGCTGCAATGGACTTAACAGCAGCTAACTTCATTTCTTCATTGATGGTAGTTGCGCGTACATCCAAAGCTCCACGGAATATAAAGGGAAACCCGAGAACATTATTGACTTGGTTAGGGTGATCTGATCTCCCCGTTGCCATTATTATATCCTTACGCACTGAAGTTGCGTCTTTGTATGATATTTCCGGTTCCGGATTTGCCAAGGCAAAAACAATGGGATCCTTTGCCATAGCCTTAATCATCTCCTTAGAAACAAGTCCACCACGAGATAGTCCAAGAAATACATCCGCTTTCTTAAAGGCATCTTCAAACGCTACATCTTTTTTATGTACGGCGAAGAAACTTTTATACTCATCAAGATCCTTTCTGTTGGCACTAATGAGTCCCTTCGAATCGAACATAAAGATGTTCTCTTTCTTGGCACCTAATGCATGATATAGTTTAGCGCATGAAAGTGCGGACGGTCCTGCTCCAGACACTACAACTTTAACTCTCGATATTTTTTTCTTTGCTAATTCTAATGCATTCAGAAGTGCTGCAGATGAAATAATAGCTGTCCCATGCTGATCATCGTGCATAATTGGGATGTCGAGCTCATCTTTCAAGCGACGCTCTATTTCAAATGCTTCAGGCGCTTTAATATCCTCTAGGTTAATTCCTCCAAAGGTTGGAGCAATTGCTTTCACTGTTTGAATGAAATGTTCTGGGTCTGTTGCGTCAATTTCGATATCGAACACATCGATATCAGCGAATATTTTAAAGAGAAGGCCTTTACCCTCCATAACAGGCTTTGAGGCTTCGGGTCCGATGTCGCCCAGCCCAAGTACTGCCGTTCCATTCGATATAACCGCCACAAGATTTCCTTTACTAGTGTATTTGTAGACATCGTTTCTATCTTCTGCAATGCGAAGACATGGCTCAGCTACCCCCGGAGAGTACGCTAATGATAAGTCTCTTTGGGATGCATAAGGCTTAGTAGGTATTACCTCAATTTTACCAGGTTTTCCTGATGAGTGATAATCCAATGCATCTTGTTTTCTAATTTTCGCCATATAGGGTCGTTTGAAGCCGCTAAAGATACTAAAATGCGGCGGATTTGACCCATGAATTCCGATTAAGGGGTTTACTATACTTAAGCAAAAAAAAACACCCCCCTCTTCTGAGGGGGGTGTTCTTAATAGAAATTATATTCCTACTACTTCATGTTAGAAACACGAGTAGTGATTTTCTTAGAACCAGTGATAACATCTACAAGGTAGATTCCAGACTCAAGGTTAGTGAAATCAACATCGAATGTGTGATTTCCTGCAGTCATTTGTCCTTCTGCGTTCGTGTAAACTATTTGTCCAAGTGCATTGTAAACTTTTACTGCAACAGAAGTCGCTTGTGTAAGGTTTATGTCAACATGAGCAACACCGTTAGCTGGGTTAGGGTATACTTCCAATCCATTAACGAATGTGTTTTCTTCGATTCCTGAAAGTTCAACTAAGAACAAACGAGATTCAGTATCTCCGAATTCTCCACCTGTAAGTAATGTGTTTCCACCACTAACAATAGTGTAAGATCCATTACCATATGCACAGCAAATTCCGTCACCGTAGGCATCATTGATGATGAATTCGTAGCAATCACTAGAGCTAAGTGTCATGTTTGTAACCTCAGGATTAGTTGTTCCATTAACGTAAGGGCCTCCAGAATAAAGAGTAGTACCAGCGCTGTTCTTAACTTCCCAAGTAGTTTCTGAACCGTAGTTATCAGGGACAATTGTTATATCAACCGCAGTATTTGTAGTTGAAGAAGCTTGGTTAAATGATGCAGTAGATACATCATCAGAAGGATCCTCATCTGTAACTCCATTCGGGTTTGAAAGTGTAACAGTAAGGTTGTTTGTAGCTGCCATTGTAAATCCGCCAGCAGGAAGAGTTACGTCTTCAGAACCTAAGAATGATAGGTTACCAGTCCAGTTGTAAACCATTGGAGTTCCACCGTTAACGTCATAAGTGATAGTTAAAGCGGTAAGATCATCTCCACCGTTGTTTTTGATACGAATTGTTGGAGCAACACCATTGTTACAAACCTCAGCAGGTACATCTGTAATTACATCAGCAGTAGCATTCGTTGTGAATGAAGCTGTTGGTGTAGCGTAACCAGCTTGGTGAACTTCTTTTGTAGTAATATCTTGAATCCATGCAACAACCGCTAGTTGGTTGTCATCATAAACGTTAGACAATGTCCAGCTCTCGTTGTAAGAAGCGTTATCTGAAACGGCCCATGATCCGGCGATAGTATTACCTGCTGAACCACCAGCACCAATGTACTGCTTCAATACGTTATGGAATACTGTTTCACCATTTGATCCTGGAGCAGATGCGAAAGCGATTTCATTCTCTACAACCGCGATGAAAAGACGAAGGTTACCTGAAACAGCTTGTGTACAAGCAACATCAACATCAACAGTAATTGAACCACCAGCAACTGTATGTGCTACGTCAATTGTAAATGGAGAAGGGACTGCAGCTGCTGTACCAATAGTAGCGGTTGTTACAACCGTGTTTGGAGCCCCTGGCCCTTGACCGTCCATTGCAGTGTTGGGAACACCTGTGACTCCGTAAAAGTTTCTTCTGTCTTCTGGTCCTGCTGGGTAATGAGTATTCATTGGATCAGATCCTGGCCAAGATACTTGGTGTTTAACATCGATTACAGTACCAGAATTAGCGTTTAAAGTCGCTTCCATTGTTGGGTTTTGTGAAGCACATGGTCCACAAGAAGCTTGTGTAAAGTGCTCAACTAAAACAAGACGTGGCGATTGACCGAAAGATACAGTCGAAGCACAAATCGCGACAATCGCTAGTGCTGAAGAGTAAAGTTTTTTCATTTTGTACAATTAAATTATTATTTGTTCTATATGTCACGAAAATAGACCATTTCTAGTTCTCTTACTGAATAGTCAATTATTGAAATAGTTCAATGCTTGGATTCCTTTTTCCTAGTTATTGCTCTAATTAGAATATTTACCACAATTTGAAAGGGGATATGGGTTCTACGAAATCGTCTCGGAAGGTATGCAGGTCCTTTTGTGACCAAATTTATTATCTTCAAGGAAGATCAACTTGTATGCTGTTGAATAAAATTAAATTTCTTCAAATGGCTTGCGAGGACTCTTGAATTCTTAACTTTTATATAGAAATGAGTGGAATGAAGACTGTTGTTGTGTTTTCGGGTGCTGGAATGAGTGCCGAGAGTGGTATTGATACTTTTCGTGATGGAGGTGGTTTATGGGAACAACACAGGGTTGAGGATATTGCAACTCCTGACGCTTGGAATAGAAATCCTGATTTAGTAACGAGGTTTTATAATGAAAGGCGGAAGATAATAATAGGTGCGAACCCGAACAAGGCCCATCATGACATTGCTAATATGGAACACCTTGCAAACGTGCATATTGTTACGCAAAATATAGATGACCTACATGAGCGTGCTGGAAGTACTTCTGTTCACCATTTGCATGGAAACATTCGTTATTCGAAAAGTTCTGGCCCCAATCAGGAAAAGGAGTTCTTTCAAATAGACGGAGCTGAACTTGGAGCGGCCGATCTTTGTCCAGACGGCTATCGACTGAGACCTCATGTTGTTTGGTTTGGAGAAAATGTTCCGGCTTATGAATCTGCTGTGCTCATTCTTAATGAAGCGGATATTTTAATTGTCGTAGGGACTTCTTTACAGGTTCATCCAGCAGCGGGGCTTATTCAATTCGCTAGTGAGGCAGAGCAAAAGTTTATTGTAGATCCAAATGCTGATTCACTGGCGGTTCCAAATGATTTTATCAGAGTAAACAAGGTAGCATCAGAAGGATTCGCTTTCATCCTAGATAAGCTTAAATTCATTCCTTAGTAAAATAAAAGGAGGGAACGAGTACTATTTACCCTTCTTTGAACTTTTCACGAAGTTCTCAATAGCCCCAGTCATTGAGGGTGCATTTGGTTGAGGTGCGTGTAAGTCGAGTCGAAGTTTATTGTCAACGATTGCTTTGGAAGTTGTTGGTCCGAATGCGGCTATCACCGTATCGTTCTGTTTGAACTCTGGAAAGTTTTTCATGAGTGACTCAACGCCTCCTGGGCTATAGAAAACCAACATGTCGTAATAAACATTCTCCAAGTCAGATAGATCTGATGCAACCGTTCTGTACAGGACAGCTTTACGAAAGGATAGTTTATTATCCTTAAGTGTTGTTGGAATTTTATCACGCAAACGATCTGTACATGGAAGTAGAAATGTTTCTTTTTTGTGCTTTTTCAATACATCAATGAGGTCAACAATTGTTTGTTTACCAAAGAATATTTTTCTCTTTCTGTAGGCAACATATTTTTGAAGGTAATATGCAACGGCTTCTGAAATACAAAAGTACTTCATACTATCTGGAACTTCAAACCTCATTTCTTCCGCTATTCTGAAATAATGATCAACAGCATTTTTTGATGTCAAAATAACACCTGTGTGGTCATTTAAGTCAACTTTCTGCGTACGGAATTCTTGTGCTCCTATGCCTTCAACATGGATGAACGAACGGAAATCGATTTTCAGTTTATATTTCTCGGCAAGGTCGAAGTATGGAGACTTCTTGCCCTCTGGTTTCGGTTGTGAAACTAATATCGTCTTTATAGCCAATTTTCCGTAGTTTTTGTTCCTTATTAGTCAACGAAACTACCACTCAACCCAAAGTATGCAATCAGGAGAGGTAGAATTTCGAGGGTGCAAAAATACAAAATTATATAATACAAAGGAACTCCCTTACTGAAAACTAAGACGATACTCTTTATGATTCGGAAAATTGACTCAATAATGAAGGCCCACACCATAAGGTTTATAAACACAAGTGAATAGTTTGTATTCAACATCCATATTAGAGCAAGACAAAAATAGATGAGACCTAAGAACTGTGCTCCGATAACTTTCAGGATCAATGGTTCTTGAAAAATATCATTCACGCCAACTAACATTCGCGTGAGAAATAAACTTACGAAGGTAGAAGCTAAAAGCGCTGCAGGTAAAAGTAAAACAATGAGTACCGAATCTTTACCTTCAATATTTTGATACACACAGTATAGGTAGAGCATTGCTGAACTAGACAGCAAGTAATTAAATAGCAAAAGACCAGAACTCACCTTGTTCAAAGGCATTGATTCTCTAATAAATGCCTTTAATCCGCCTACTCTCATATTGGCAATGACCAACGAAGCATACATACTAGAATGCGAGATCCGGACAAGTGCGATGGTAATAAAAGCAGCAAATAGAATTACACCGACAATCTTATTACCAGCATCAAATCTGGGCACGAGTCCTTCAGGTATAGCCTGAAGCGGAGTAAATAATAATGCGAAGGTATTCATACTGATCAATTGTATTCTTTGGGGAGTGTAAAGTTAATAGTTCTGTAGAATTTTCATTCTTTGATGTAAAATGACAAAAATTTAACGTGCGACAAAATAATAGTTAAATTTGCATGTACAAAAAATTAAACAATGAGAACTGATCAATACGTTCATCCAGACTATTATAACATGGATGATTTACTTTCGGAGGAGCATAAACTTGTAAGAGATGCTGCTAGAGCTTGGGTTAAGAAGGAAGTTTCGCCAATTATTGATGAAAATTTCGAAAATTGCACATTCCCTAATCATCTGCTTGCTGGGCTTGGAGAAATAGGAGCTTTTGGACCATATATCCCTGAGCAATATGGTGGACCTGGGTTAGATCAAATTTCTTATGGTTTGATTATGCAAGAATTGGAACGTTGTGATTCAGGATTAAGATCAACTGCTTCGGTTCAAAGCTCGTTAGTGATGTACCCAATTTGGAAGTACGGATCTGAAGAGCAACGCATGAAGTATTTACCTAAGCTTTCTACTGGAGAAATGATGGGTTGTTTTGGATTGACAGAGCCAGATCA
>TARA_Y100000385_G_scaffold291987_1_pt1 | contig 11888 bp, 7 predicted proteins | sample TARA_Y100000385 | Tara Oceans TARA_Y100000385 (sample SAMEA2620980) | marine metagenome | biome: marine biome (ENVO:00000447); feature: surface water layer (ENVO:00002042); material: "saline water (ENVO:00002010), including plankton (ENVO:xxxxxxxx)" | depth 5 m
GAAGTTTCGATTTCCCCTAACTCATCTATTATTGATGGAGATACTCCTCGTTTTATTGGAGTTACTGAAATTTTAAAGGTAAATACAGAGAACACGGTACAGCTTCTGAAAAGAGAGCTAGAGATTCGTCTCGAAGAGCTTGAGCGTCAATTGCATTTCTCGACATTAGAGAAGATCTTCATCCGTGAGGAAATGTATATTGATTTTAAGAAGTATTCTGATAAAGAAGGTCTCTTCAAGTACATGCACGATGCCTTTAAACCGTTCAAGAAGCAATTGATTCGAGAGATCGAAAATGAAGATTTACAACGATTGACTCAGATTCCAATGATCAGAATAACGAGATTTGATTCTGATAAAGCTGATGATACAATCGCAAAGATCGAAGGTGAAATTGCTCAAGTCAAAGAGAATTTGGCAAACTTGATAGAATACGCGATTGAATATTTCAAGGATATCAAAAAGCGTTTCGGAGAAGGGAAAGAACGTAAAACAGAAATTAAAACGTTTGATTCTATTAACGCTTCGAAAGTGATCATTGCGAATAAAAAACTCTACGTTGATTACAATGAAGGATTTGTAGGGCACGGTCTTCGTAAGGCTGATTTCGTGGCTGAATGTTCTGAAATTGATGACGTGATCGTTTTCTTTGATACAGGTAAGATGATGATTTCTAAGGTTTCTGACAAAAAGTTTGTCGGCAAAGGGATCATCTATGTGAATGTCTGGAAACGGGGTGATAAGCGTACTGTTTATCATATGATGTATCAAGATGGAAAGGGAGGTTCAACCATGATGAAACGATTCACAGTGAACTCGATTACCCGAGATAATGAGTATGACCTCACCAAAGGATCTAAAGGTTCAAAGGTGCTTTACTTTAATGTGCATCCGAATGGTCAGCGTGAAGTGGTCACCGTGATACTAAGAGCAAGACAGCATCTGAAACGATTGAAATTTGACATAGACCTTGGAGATTTGTTAATCAAAGGTCGTGGCGCAAATGGAAATAGAGTTACTAAGGAGATCGTATCTAAAATTATTCAGAAAGAGGTTGGAGGATCAACACTTGCTGCACGAAAGATATGGTATGACGATATCGTTGGAAGATTAAACGATGATAAAAGAGGAAAGTTCCTTGGCGAATTTAAAGGGGAAGATAAAATTCTTACGATCTATAAGTCAGGTCACTACCGATTGAGTCATTTCGATTTATCACTTCACTTCGATGAAGATATGATGCACATTGAAAAATGGCATCCAGATCACCCATTATCCGTTGCTTATTACGATCCTGCAAAGGAGATGCATTATGGTAAACGATTTCTATGTGAGGTAACATCAGACAAGAAAGTTGCCTTTATTCCAGAGGAAGAAGGTGCCTATTTGGATGCAGTATCTACGGCATTCAAGCCTCGAGTCAGAGTGGTCTACAATAAGCTATTGAAAGCAACGAAGAAGCTGCCGGATACATTAATTGAATTTACTGAATTCATCGATGTGAAGGGGATGAAGTCTCAAGGGAACCAAATCACGAAACTAAAAGTGAAAGAAATTTTACTTGATCACGATATAGAGGGGGATACTCCATGGCCAAAGCCTGAAAAGGTCACTGAGCCAGAGGTGACAGAATCCGCTACGGAAGAGGAAGGGAGTGTGACTATTGAGTGGGACATCTCTAAAAAAGAAGGGGAGGATGAAGATCAAGCAAAATTGTTCTAGTTAAACTAGAATCAAACAGATATAGTTAAAAAAAGAGGAGGCATTGTCTCCTCTTTTTGCTTGATAATTCACGCTTAAACTAGTATTTTTGCCATAATCTGGATGATTTCTCTCCGTGATTGAGGAAAGGATTACCGTTCTCCGCAACGAACGATTTAGTTCAAATACACTAACATAAATTCAACAATGGAAAAAATGACGTCGAAAGACCTTGTACAATTAGAAGATAAATACGGAGCGCACAACTATCATCCATTGGAAGTTGTTCTTGCTCGAGGTGAAGGAGTTGACGTTTGGGATGTGGAAGGAAAGAAGTATTATGATTTCTTATCTGCGTATTCTGCCGTAAACCAAGGACACTGTCATCCAAGGATTGTGAATGCAATGATTGAGCAATCAAAAACATTGACATTGACATCAAGAGCATTTTACAATGATGCACTTGGACCATATGAGAAATTTGTGACGGATTATTTCGGGTTTGACAAAGTTTTACCGATGAACACTGGAGCAGAGGCTGTTGAAACTGCAATCAAAGTTTGTCGTAAATGGGCTTATGAAGTGAAAGGGATTCCAGAGAACGAAGCAAAAATTATTGTTTGTGATGGTAACTTCCACGGGCGAACAACTACAATTATTTCATTCTCAAATGATGAGGATGCACGTAAGAACTTTGGTCCATATACACCAGGATTTATTCGCATTCCATACAACGATACTGAAGCACTTGCAGATGCTTTGAAAGAAGACAATGTTGCAGGATTCTTAGTTGAACCAATTCAAGGTGAGGCAGGAGTATTTGTGCCGGACGAAGGGTATTTGGAGAAAGCACAAGCATTGTGTAAAGATGCAGGAGCTTTATTTATTGCTGATGAAGTTCAGACAGGAATCGCGCGCACAGGTTCTTTATTGGCGGTTTGTGGAAACTGCTCATGCGGGAATACGTGTAAGAAAGATCCTGAGACATACGTTCAGCCAGACATTTTGATCCTTGGTAAAGCGATTTCAGGCGGAGCTTATCCAGTTTCTGCAGTGCTGGCAGATAACCACATCATGAACGTCATCAAGCCGGGACAACATGGTTCTACTTTTGGTGGAAATCCAGTCGCAGCCAAAGTAGCGGTTGCAGCATTAGAAGTTGTAAAAGATGAAAACTTGGCAGCAAACGCTGATCGTCTTGGGAAAATCTTTCGTTCAGAAATGAATAGAATCATCGAGAACACTGAATTGGTATTGAAAGTGCGCGGAAAGGGATTGTTGAATGCAATTTTAATCAATGATACGGAAGACAGTGAGACAGCTTGGAATCTGTGTGTTGCATTGAAGAAAAATGGTCTGTTGGCGAAACCAACGCACGGAAACATCATTCGATTTGCTCCTCCGTTAGTAATGAACGAAGAGCAATTATTAGATTGCGTTCGCATCATTGAAAACACAATTATGAACTTCGAGAAGTAGTTCTTATCATATCAATTATTGAACTCCCGGTCGAATTGATCGGGAGTTTTTTATTGGAATGAATTATAGTTTCTATGAACGTTAGTTGGGATTCATTCCTGTATTAAATCCGTTTACAGCTTACTTCAGTAATTCTTGTCTTCAATTTGTTCGTGTTTCTAGGACCAGATTCTTCTGTAAGCCCTATATTTGTGTACAACCAAAACAGAAATTACATTGGCAGATAAGATAAAATTTGGAACTGATGGCTGGAGAGCGATCATTGCGCAGGAATATACAGTAGAAAATGTAGCACGCGTTGCTGAGGCAACAGCGAATTGGGTTAAGAAGAATTTTGATGATCCATCGATTGTTATTGGTCATGATTGTAGATTCCAAGGAGAACTTTTCGTTGAAGCAGCCACAAAAGTATTTGTTGCATTAGGCGTGAAAGTAAAATTGGCTAAAGGATTTGTTTCTACGCCAATGGTTTCTCTTGCTGCGGTGAAGTTAGGGAATTCAGTAGGTGTAGTGATTACAGCTAGTCATAACCCACCGACATACAATGGTTTTAAATTGAAGTCTCATCACGGAGGCCCATTGTCACCAGAGAATGTTCAGGAAGTTGAAGATATCATTCCAGAGAAATGTAGTATCGACTATGCTTCAATGAATATGGAGTCAGACTTGATTGAAATTGTAGACCTTGAGACAATGTACGTTGATCACGCGAAGGCAAATTTTGATTTAAAAGCAATTGAAGATTCAGGATTGAAACTAGCCTATGATGCTATGTATGGCTCTGGACAAAATGCATTGAAAAGACTTCTTCCAAATATTGATTTCTTGCACTGCGAGCATAACCCTTCTTTTAAGGGGCAGGCTCCTGAACCAATCGCTAAGAACCTAAAGGAACTGGAGTCGTTTATAAAGGACCGTGGAGATATTGATTGTGCATTAGCCACTGATGGTGATGCCGATAGAATAGGATTGTATAATGGTGCTGGTGAATTCATAGATTCTCATCACATCATCTTATTACTGATACATTACTTAGCTCATTACAAAGGAATGACTGGGAAGGTAGCTACAGCTTTCAGTACGACTCCTCGAGTTGGAGTGATGGCAGAGCACTACAATTTACCTTCTGAAGTTGTTAAGATCGGATTCAAGTATATCGCTGGAATCATGGTTGAAGAAGATGTTTTAGTAGGTGGAGAAGAATCTGGAGGAATTGCTACCAAAGGACATATCCCTGAGCGCGATGGAATTTGGATGGGACTCATTATCTGGGAGTTCATGGCGAAATCAGGAAAGTCGCTTGATGATCTTATTGCGGAAGTTTATGAGATCGTTGGAGGATTTAAATTCGAAAGAAATGACCTTCACATTACCGAAGAACTAAAATTAAAGATTGTAGAGAATTGTAAAAATGGGGTCTACAAGAAGTTCGGAGAATATACGGTGGATCACGTTGGAACAATTGATGGATTTAAATTTTTCTTTGACGAGAATCGTTGGTTAATGATTCGTCCTTCTGGAACGGAACCAGTTCTTAGGACTTATGCGGAAGCACCTACTTTAGAAGAAGTTCGTAAAATTCTGAAGATTACGGAAGAAACAATTTGTAAGTAAGATAATTATGGCTGGCTCATCGACGGGAACAATTTTCAAGTTATCCACCTTTGGTGAGTCTCATGGAATCGCTATTGGTGGAGTTATTGATGGTGTTCCTTCGAATCGAGAAATCGATATTGAGCTTGTACAGAAGGAATTAGATCGAAGAAAACCTGGACAGTCTTCAATTGTCACTCAACGAAAAGAATCAGATACAGTTCAGTTTCTCTCTGGAATATTTGAAGGTAAAACTACCGGGACTTCAATTGGATTTATCATTCCAAACGAAGACCAAAAGTCGAAAGACTACGACCATATAAAGGATGCTTATCGGCCATCTCATGCGGATTATACGTACGATAAAAAGTATGGTCACCGAGATTATCGTGGAGGAGGAAGATCTTCTGCGCGCGAGACTGCATGTAGGGTAGTAGCAGGAGCAATTGCCAAACAGATTCTGAAGAGCAAGGGAATTGAAATCCGTGCACACGTTGATCAAGTTGGATTAATCAAGAACAATGGACCAATCGATTTTACTCAAACTGAATTAAATCCGGTTCGTTGTGCAAATGCCGAGGTTGCAGTTCAAATGGAGGAGCTTATCAAGTCTGTGAAGAAAGACGGGGATACAATTGGAGGAAGTATTCAGTGTGAAATCGTTAATGTTCCTGCAGGAATAGGTGAACCAGTCTTTGATAAGTTGCATGCCGAACTTGGTAAAGCAATGCTTTCGATCAATGCCGTGAAGGGCTTTGAATATGGTTCAGGGTTTGATTGCATACAAATGCGCGGGTCAATTCATAATGATCTGATGAGCGAGGATGGCACCACAAAGTCAAATTACTCTGGTGGAATCCAAGGAGGAATCAGTAATGGTATGCCAATCACTATGAGAATTGCCTTCAAACCTGTTGCTACAATTTTGCAAGAGCAAGATTCAATCAATTCTAGTGGTGATGGAATTAAGGTTCAAGGAAAGGGGAGACATGATCCTTGTGTCGTTCCTAGAGCAATACCAATTGTTGAGTCGATGGCTGCGATTACCTTATTGGATATGTTGATGCGCGCAAAAGCTCTTCAATAGCTAAACTTCTTCAAGAACAGAATTTCCTTTCGATCTATCGCCACTTGTCCATTGCCAAGATTCATGCAAGCGAATTTTACCAGAAGGCTGACTTTGGGGGTTTTAGTACAAATCTCGGTCATAAGATTACCCTCTTTATTTGTTTGCTTGTAACTCATGGTTATTACCCCATCTGTTTCGACTGTGGCTGTTAGATGTCCCACAATAATTATCAGTCCATGATAATCTCACCTAAGCTTTGTTCCGTAATATTGATAGTGAAATACTCTCTTTTCGGAAACTTATCCATTCATTGAACTAGATATTACTTTAAACCTTTTATTGTTTTAGTTCATCTTTCCGTAATATTGATAGATAGAAATTGAACTCAACTAAGATAAATGTAATTTCAATTCTTGAATTGAGCGAATATGCTTGAGTTTCTTGGAGAAGCTGAATTCAAATGCATCCAATTGACTGCCACTAATAATCACCTCACTATTCTTAGTAAATTTAAGAAGTTCTTTCTCGATCACTCTAAAATCCTTCTCACTAAGAAGCGCTGTAAATGTTGTAACGACGATATCCGGCATTAGCTGAGAATAGGCAGTGTCGATTTCTTTTATAGGGACATTTTGACCGAAGTTGTGGCAATTGTATCCGTGTTTCTTTAAAATATAGTTGTATAGCAGTATTGCGAACTCGTGCTCTTCCTCATCATGCAGGAATAAAATGGATGTCTTTTCAAATCTACTTGGTGATTTCAACCCCTCTGTTTTATTTATAAGAAATTCTCTGAAGATATTTGAGAAGTAATGCTCATGAATAATATCTATTGAGTTTACTTGCCAAAGTTGACCGATTTTCTCTAATAATGGTATAACTACTGTAGTATACAAATCCTCAAGCTCTTCTTTCTCTAATCTTTCATCAAGGTAGTATTTAATGGCATCACCATCAAAGGCGAGAATCATAACAGTCAGCATATCAATTTCAGACTGTTTATCCCTATCCTCTTCTAAAATCAGGGCTTTCGAATTAGAAATTATTTCTAACTCTGTTAAAGCAGCAATTTTCGATATTTTTAAACCCGAAGTGTAGAGGAGGTTTATGTTCAGGATCTTCTTGAGATCTTCTTCACCATAATAACGAATATTTGTATCCGTTCTACTTGGCGTAAGCAGACCATAGCGTGATTCCCATATACGAATTGTATGAGCCTTGATTTTAGTGAAATTCTCAAGATCTTTAATGCTGTACCTTATTTCAGTCATGTTTACTTTTTAAGTATAAACGTTAAACAAAGTTAATCAATTATTTGGTTTTCATCGTATTAAATTCTAATATTATTCCAATTGATGGCTGCAAAATACCTGATGTATTCTCAACTGTTTTCAGTAAATAACGTGATGGATCACTAGGATCAACCATTGGAGTACCATCCTCATTCCTTTCAACTAGAACTACAGGAGCAGTTGTTGCCTTGAAATTGTAGACATTTTGAATGTCAAGGTAAAAATTAAGCGATAGCTTCTTGAAATTAAAGCGTTTATCGACACGCATATTTAATTGATGGTAGTTGTTACCTCTCTGTTGGTTTAACTGATCATAATCAAGAACAGCAGAGTTTGTTACATTCCAAACTGATTGCAGGGAAGATGTTTCTAGATCAGCCGGTGTATAGGGTGCTCCGCCAGAATATGACCATCTGAATCCTACTTCCCATCCGCTTTTAAAACGCTTACCTCCTGTGAGTGAAATGATGTGTTTACTGTCCCATGTAGATGGAGCATAACCTCCGTTGACCAATTCAAATTCCGAAGTCACGTATGTATATGCTAGAAGTGCATAAAAACCTTTAATCAGTTTCTGCTGATATAAAAATTCAGCTCCAAAGGAACGTCCATTTGAACTCGACGTCACTTCCTCGTTCCCGACAATTCCGAAATCTGATCCTAAATTCGCTAATGAAATAGAATCATTGATGGAGAATGGATAGTATCGGTAGTTCTTAAAAAATCCTTCTACGGAGAATTTCGAATTGAATCCGCTCACGAATGAACCACCAAGCACATAATGATCGGCTTGGATATATCGCAAATTGTTTTCCTTGTTTTTGAGTGCTCCCTTCTGATCTCTAAATCCCAGAACGGTATAAGATGGCAATTGATTGTAGCGAGATAGGTTGGTGCTGATCGACACGCGATTGTTGAAGTTGTAGCTCAAAGATAAAGATGGTGATAGCTGATCGATCGGATTCAGCATCTCTTTAGAGTAGCTCGCAATATCTGTTCTTAAGCCCATACTTACGTCGAGCTTTTCTTTGAAATAGGATTTAGTTACTTGTGCAAATGCGGCTCCTTTGTGCATATCGAAGTTCGATTTTGAATCTATCGAAACAGGAATTCCGCCTACTATAATTTCATTAAACGTTTGAGCTTCATATCGAGCATATTCATATCCAACCCCAGCTAAAATTTTGTATCCATTCTTTAGCCATGTATTCTCAAATCGAAATTTATTTTCTGCTTCAAAGGATGAGTAGTCAAATGTCAAGTTGGCTAGATCTTCTATATTGTCCGCATACTTTTGAGAGCGGTTATTTAACATGTTACGACTAAGGATAAAGCGCTGATTGCTCTTCTCTCCGAAGTGGAGGTAATTAATTCCAATTGTATAATTCCATTGATCCTGACTTGGAATATTATCTAGAAAGAAGGTATTTAATTCACGTTGATTCTCATCGGAAACTCCGTCATTTGCTCCCGAATTCAAAACAAACTTATCAAGAGCTCCTAAACCAATAATACTAATCTTATTTTTTCCATTAATGCGATGATCTACTTTAAATTGAGCATCATTATAAGTCGGCAAAAAGGGTAATTTGAGTGCAGAAAAAAGTAATTGAAGATATGATCTTCTTGCGGAAAATATGAATGAAGTTTTCTCGCCCAAAGGCCCATCTAAGGTAAGCGCAAGGTCGCTAGAACCTAAAGCAAGATTTGTTGTAAGCCCTTCTTTATTGCCTTCTTTCTGTTTAAAAGCGATGACTGAACTTAAACCAGTGCCATAATTTGAAGGCATTGCTGAGGCAAAAAAGTCAATTTCTCTAATGAAATTAATATTCAATAATCCTACTGGACCTCCACTGCTTCCCTGAGTAGCAAAGTGGTTGATATTCGGGACTTCGATTCCATCTAGGTAAAATTTATTCTCACTTGGAGATCCACCGCGAATGATGACATCATTCCTAAAAGAAGCAGGTGATGCAACACCTGGTAGTGCTTGCAGTACTTTACTTGCATCTCTGTTGGCTCCTGGAAGACGTTCTATTTCAGCTGCACTTAGTGTTTTTAAGGAGATCGGGGATTCCTTTTTTTTTCTAAATGGATTTATCTTGATCACAACCTCTTCTTGATCCAGCACTATTTCTTCAAGTGTAATGTTCACTTCAGCAGATCGTGAGCTCGAAACAGAAATCTCATCCATGACAATCTCAGAATATCCATCAGAACTAAATTTTAATGAATATAATCCAGGTTCAATTCCTTCTATAGTATACTCCCCAAGAGAATCAGTGAACGCTCCTTTTTGCAAACCAAAGAGTTGAACTTTCACAAACTCGATTGGTTCATTGTTAAAACCGTAGACGTGTCCGTAGATTTTTCCATTCTGTCCAAAGGAATAAAGTGACCAGAAGAGAAAGATGACTAATTGTAGATGTTTCATGATACAAAAATGATGGATCAAGTGTTAATCCACGCGATAAACTGTAATTTAAAATTTTTTGAGGTTGATCAATACCTCATTTTTTCGATTGACAAGTTGATAAGGAGGGTTATATCCAAGGTAACTATAGTTGTCTTCAAAAACAATTCCTTCGTTCGAAAGTAGTGTTTTTAATTGAGTAAACTTTTGATCGAGTATTTCATCTGATGCCCACCCACCGAAGCTTACGACAGCAACAATTTTAGATGGCATTTGTTGAATTCGAACGGAATTATTATTGGGTATTGGTAGCTCGTCAAACTTGATGTTTGAGGGCATAAAAAAGCTCATTGTAGTATCGTTATCCATGTCCATTTGAACAGGAGATGTCATAGCTATTTGAGTGTTGTCACTATTTCCTCCAAAAATATAGGATGCTATCCTCCCGAAGCCTTGGCGTGAATTTTTGTTGTAATTCCCTCCGTTAACTGTGGTCGTTGCTACAGTGATTTCAGGGTATTCTCTGATTTCAAAACCATCAAACGTCTTGAGGGTATTGTAATTCGTAGTCTCTGTATCTGTAGTGCTTTTAACAACATAAACCTGAGAGAGAACTAAGGTTATGATTAGAATAAATATGGTTAAAAGAACGTATTTCATGGTGTTGATTAATTGGGTTTAAAAAAAGTAAAAGGTGGGGACTTCATAAAGGAACCAGAAAGTATCCCCACCTTTTTAAACAAACTACCTACTATAGGATCTGTAACTTTTGAGTTGAGATTTGATCATTTCCTACAAGTGTAAGAATGTACGTCCCATTTTTTATTGAAGTGATATCAAATGATTTGTTATTAGAGATAGCTGATTGAAGTACTAGACGTCCATTAAGATCATGAACCATCACCTCTTGGAAAGTGTTTCCGAGCATATCTATTGTAATGTTGTCATTTGCTGGATTTGGGTATACTCTGAATTCTTCAATTGAACCTTGATCTAATCCGGCAACTGCTGGCACTAATACTGCATCAATCACATGAACAACTCCGTTGTCAACTATTAGATCAGGCGTTGTAACGTTTGATGAGTTGATCAGAACTCCTGAAGTTAAATCGACGTTAATTGTTTGTCCATTTAATGTTGGAACAGCTCCGTTAGTTAAATCACCTGACGTTACTGTACCAGAAACAACGTGATAAAGAAGAATGTTTGTCAATTCAGGGCTCGCAAGAACTCCATTAAGATCAGTTCCAAGTGCAACAGCTAAATCATCAAAAGCATCATTTGTTGGTGCAAATACTGTTAATTCAGTTAATGGGTTTGTTAGAGCAGGAAGAAGTTCTGCTTTTATTACTGCAGCAGCGAGCGATGTAAAGCCGTTATCGATAGCTACATCAACAGATGTTTCATAAGGAAGAACAACTGCGTCGAGCACGTGTACTGTTCCATTCTCAGAAGTAATATCAAAAGCAGTTACTTCAGCTTGGTTAACAAAGACTTCGCCAGTACCTTTCACTGTTAATTTCAAGGTGTTAGTTGTACTAAGCGGCGAGGCGATAAGACCATTAGTCACACCACTTGATGGGACTTCGCTTCCCAAAACATGGTACGTTAGGATGTCAGCCAAATTTGATAATGCTAGAAGACCGTTGATATCAGTTCCCAAAGCCGTTGCTAAATCATCAAAAGCTTGGTTTGTTGGAGCAAAAACTGTAAAAGTTCCTAATGGATCTGTCAATGCAGGAAGAAGCTCTGCTGTGATTACAGCAGTAGCAAGAGAAGAGAATCCATTATCAATTGCAATATCTACTACTGTTTCATTTGGAAGAAGAACGCCATTTGTGATGTGAACTGTCCCATTTGTTGCATTTACATCTGGTGTAGTTACTTGTGCTTGATTTGCAAAGACTCCTCCTGTACTCGTAAGAGTCATTTTTAAAGTGTTTGTTGAACTTAACGGTGTCGCAATAAGTCCATTTGTTACAGCACTTGCAGGAACAACTGTTCCAAGTACGTGATATTTAAGGATATCCGTTAGATTTGGAAGGGCTAATATTCCTGTAATATCAGTTCCTAGAGCAGTCGCTAAATCTGTAAAAGCCTGGTCAGTTGGCGCAAATACAGTAAGCGTTGCCGCTCCATCTTGTAAAACTACCTCTAGTCCTTCTTGGATTAAAGCTGCTTCCAAATATGTATGATCTGGACTAGGTGCGATAATGTTGTCGAAGACATTAGTAGTTTGAGATTGAGCGCTCATACTTAATGAGATAAATAGAGCTGATGCGTAAAATGTAATTCGTTTCATAATGTTTGTTTAATTGTTTTGTTTAATTGTTTTGTTTAA
>TARA_Y100000385_G_scaffold105691_1_pt1 | contig 11871 bp, 15 predicted proteins | sample TARA_Y100000385 | Tara Oceans TARA_Y100000385 (sample SAMEA2620980) | marine metagenome | biome: marine biome (ENVO:00000447); feature: surface water layer (ENVO:00002042); material: "saline water (ENVO:00002010), including plankton (ENVO:xxxxxxxx)" | depth 5 m
GCCATAGCCTTAGCATTGTCGAGTACGTCTTGAATATACTCATCGAAGGAAGGGTCAAGTGCTTCTGCATAACATTGAGCTTTTGCAGCAATGATATTCATTAGCGGGCCACCCTGAGTCCCAGGAAATATAGCACTATTGATTTTTCTTGTGAAATCTGGATTATTCCACAGAATCATGCCACCTCTCGGGCCTCTAAGAGTTTTATGTGTTGTGCTCGTTACCACATCTGCAAAAGGTAAAGGACTATCATAGCCGTTACCTGCAATAAGTCCACTATAGTGAGCCATATCGCACATTAGTGCTGCACCTACACTGTCTGCAATATCTCTGAAAGCTTTCCAGTTAATCTGTCTTGAGTAAGCACTTGCACCTGCAATAATTAGCTTAGGCTTTATAGCTTTTGCTTGATCTAGAATAGCATCATAGTCTAGCCACCCTGAGGTGTCTACTCCGTATGTATGTGCATCATAAATCTTACCGCTAAGTGTTGGAGGAGCACCATGACTAAGATGCCCTCCACTAGCTAAGTCCATACCAAGAATTCTATCTCCTGGCTTTAGAAACGCTTGAAATACCGCAGTATTTGCATTAACCCCGCTATGAGGTTGTACATTGGCGTACCCACAATCATACAATTTACACAAAGACTTGATAGCGAATTCTTCTATCTCATCCATGTGCTCGCAACCATTGTAGTATCTTTTTCCTGGGTATCCTTCTGCGTACTTATTAGTAAATATACTGCCACATAGAGCACGTACAGACTCACTCGCAAAGTTTTCACTAGCGATTAACTCTATAGCATGCTCTTGTCTTTCTTCTTCTCTTTCGAGGATTGACAAAATTTTATTATTCATTTATAATCCCAATTCTGTTTTTGCAGTTATATAACTCTTTACAAAGTCGCTTCTTACAATATCTTTAATCTCAAAATCAATTAAGTCAAAAGATTCCATTCTTTTTAGCACAGAAACAAACTCTTCTAGTCCATTCTTACCCAAGTCGGATTGTCTGAAGTCACCACAAAAGATAACTCTACAATTCTCTCCTACTCTAGTAATAATTGAGTCTAATTCATGAAAAGTCATATTTTGACACTCATCAATAATTATTACTGCATCTCTTAGGGTAATACCCCGAATAAAAGATGTAGTCATAAAATGAACTATACTTTTTTGTTTTAATATCTCGTAAGCATCTCCTCGGCTGAATAGCTCTACAGCTATGTCTTTATAAGGTGCTTCATATATTGCGCTTTTCTCTTTCTCGTTTCCTGGAAGAAAGCCTATATCTCTAGTAGGTACTGCACTTCTTAATATTACTAAGTTGTTGTAATATCCTTTTATCATATCATCAAAAGCAAGATAACAGGAAATAAAGGTCTTTCCTGTGCCTGCTACTCCATGAAGTAAGAGGTGCTTGTCGCTATCAAAAGCCAACAACTGGTTTTGTGTAAGCGGTTCAATTTCTTGTAGGGTTAGACTTGCTCCAGCAAGAGTTCTTCTATTTTTAGCCATAATTTATACTTTTCTTCGAGTGTCAGACTTTTTATCTTCTGAGTACTCGTACAATGCCCAGGGAGCATTATTAAAATGTAAAATACCTGCCCAACTAAACTCTAGTAAGGGCGGACGAAGTACAGTAAAAGGGTAGGATATACCTTTTAGCCATAGCAATGAAGCAGTTCCTTTTCGTACTATTCTTTCTATCTTATGATACCTTAAAGGTAAGAATCTAGTTTTAGAATATATAAATGGAGTACCATTATTATCTATAAAAGTACTCTTGGACTGCTTTATTACTCCTACCGGAGTTTCTATGCACTTTTTAAGTGTGTACAAGGAGTGGAAGGGAGTCTGTATCCTTCTAGCTCCCAGAGTCTTTCCAGACATGTTTTTATCGTCTAAGATTTCGTTATCTAAGTACAACAAACCGTCAGATTGACTCCAGTTACTAGATCCTATAGGGAATACAGGGAATACTACTTTATGAAGGTTAGAGTAAGTAACTACCATACTGTTTCTCAAATTTACCTAGAGAGTAGTCTTCATGCACATCAAAGTCGCAGCCTACCGGAGCTCCTGGGATACTAACACCACGATCCATTTGGATAAACTGTCTTAGCTTATCGGAGTAGTGTTCTATCTCATCCTCGGGTACTTCAGCTAGAATAGAGTCATGAACAAGAGCAAAGATGCGAGCACCCATCTTGTTTACACGAATATACTCTGACATATCAATACCACCTAGTAGGTTAATATCAGATGCAGGAGACTGCACTAAAAAGTTTAGTCCTGATCTAATACTATGACTCTTGATACCTTTGTCCTCTGAAGCAACATTAGGTAGTCTGCGTTTGCGACCAAAGTAACTATAGATAAATCCATTTACTTCTATTGACTTTTGATTCTGTTCTAACCATGCTTTGAGCTTATGGAAAGACTTGAAGTAATCGTCAATAACTTCTTGTGCTTCATTGCGACTAAAGGGCTTGCCTGAGTCTGCTGTTACTTGCTGTGAAATCTTATTAGCTCCAGCGCCGTACATAATACCAAAGGTTACAGCTTTCGCCGCTTGTCTTTGCATTGGATATAGCTCTGCAACTTCTTCTGCTTCACAGGGTAGTCTAAATACTCTATGTGCAATATTACTGTGGAAGTTACCGCCGGAACGGAATACATCCATCAGTGCTTCGTCCTTAGCTAGAACAGCGGCAACGTATACCTCTGCTGTAGTTAAGTCCATTGCGACAATCTTATTACCAGGAGCTGCTTTGATACAACCCTTAACAATAGGATTATCACGAGGTAACTGTTGCATATTTAACTTACCAGAAGACGACAAGCGACCACTGGTAGTTCCATGAAGATTGAAATTAGTACGCAGTCTGTTATCTCTATCAAGCTGCGGAATAATCTTATCTAAGTAAGTATTCTTGATTTTAGACTTCTGTCGTATCTCAAGGATGTGCTTGGGTACTGGATGTTTTCTACTTAGTTCTTCCAGAACTTCTGCATCAGTAGAGTTAGCACCTGTGCCAGTCTTCTTGCCTGTAGGCTGTAAGCCAATATAGTCAAAAAGAAGTGCACGAAGCTGTACTGTACTGTTTGCATTGAAGGGTTTACCCTGTGCAGATTCAAACTTACTAATTTCTGGTACTTTGTAAAGTTCCTCGACAGCAACATCGATGTTGTCCTGCATAAGCTCCTGAGCAATAGACAAGCGTGATGGGTCGAACGGAACACCATTATCCTGAGTGGTTAGAAGAAATCTAACACCAGGAATAAGAATATTATCGTATACCCACTTTAGCTTAGGGTTTTGCTTAATCTTTACAAATTTTTCAAACAGAGCAAAAGTACAGACAGCATCCATAGCTGCGTAAGTTTTCATAGTATCGAATGGAATCATGTCCCAAGTGAAACTTGCTTGGTTCAAACCATTAGCTCGCTTATGTTGATCTATCCAATCATACATAGGCTTTTCGTAATCACCGTAGGGTGTGAACTTAATAGCTAACTGCTTGAGGCCATGCCCACCAGGATTTTCATCAATTAGATAATGCAGTAACATAGTATCTTCGAATTTAGGAAAAACGAAGTTAAAGTGATACTGGAAGAACGCTAAGTCGAACTTCGAGTTGTGAAAGATAACTGTGCGATTTAGGAATAATTCGCGTAGCATATCTTCTATCTCTTCGTCAAAACACTCTGTATCTATGTAGACCCCGCTGAGACCGTCATACGACATAGAGATGCCGATAACGTGACCGTTGCGAGGGTATAGACCAGTAGTCTCTGAGTCAAGAGCAATTAAGTCATGACCATCAAAATCTAGAGCACCTTGAATCCACTTCTTAGCTTCTTCAGTGTCTTGTATACCTCTAGCGATGGTTTCATCAATGATTATATCTTCTATCTCACCATTGATATAGGCTATAATACTATCTTTGGAGGATTCCCAAGTCTTGCGAGCTTCTGGCTTGAAGGCAAGCATAGCTGGGTTAATCACAGGCAGGAATTTACCTTCTACTTTCTTACCAGAATATTCCGTGACTGAGTTAATTTTTGTAAAGTATTTCAGTGCATCACTACCTACTAGGACAATCCAGTCATAGGCATCTGTATCTATAGTGATGTCACAGTCTTTTTTCAATACTTTTTTAATTGTGGGATCGGAACACAGTTGATACTGATCAAACTGAAAAGCTCCTTCAAATTCTTTTTCAAAGTCTGTACGACTTGATTTAGTTTCTACTAATGCAACTTTAGGCATATAATTTTCTCTTTAGTCCAGTTACTTGAGATTGTGTAAGTGCTCCAGGGTCAGTGTCTTTTAGATTGACATTCCTAGATATGAGACCAACTTTCTCGCACATTACCTTGATGTTTTGTGCAGCATTCTGACCTGCTTCGTCACCATCAAAGAAGATAGCTATCTTAGAACAGCCTTGCATAGAAAGCATTCTTAGTTTATCTTCATTGATATTGTTTGTGCCGAAACAGCACACTGCATTTTCTAGTCCTTTATCATGTAGGTTGATTACATCATAAATACCTTCTACTAGAATTATTTCTCCCAGTAGGGGAAATACCTGTGGAAACAAGGGCAGCTTTGCTCCTGGTGGTGTAAACTTGTACTTAGGAATACCATTAGCAGTATGCCTACCTTGAAAAGCTACTATCTTTCCAGAGATATTTCTAATAGGAAAGTTAATCCTACTAATATAATCTGAGTCTGTATGTTCAAACGCTTCAAACTTTCTATAAGTTTTAGGCGTGATGTTTCTCCAATTGCCTACATAAGGCATATGGTTGTGAGGGAAGGAGAGGCCGACAGACTCTGCTTTCTTCTCCTGAATTTTACGCTTCATTGTTTCTCTCTTGAGCTGAAATCCAGAGGCTGCTTCTCCAAAGAATGTAAACAAATTACCCTTGTAACCACAAGCAAAGCAATTGAATCTACCATCAATCTGGTCAATTCTCATGCTAGGATTGCTGTCATCATGCTCAGGATTCAAGCACTTGACAACAAAGTCTTTACCTTTAGGAGTAAAGGGTACTTGCTTCTGATTGAGTAATTCTTCTACGTTCATTTACTTACCGATATGTGTGATGTCATCATTAGGAATAACTTGATATGTACCCTTGTTGTAAGGAATACTTATCGTATAATTACTACTAATATCTCTTTTGAACTCTCTGTCAGGGTCTGCTTGCATCTCTGATGCTGGTATAAATGGGGCAGACTTGTTGTTCTTCCATACAGGATCTTTAACAAATACACTGTCTGGTTTGAGTTTCATAGGAACAAAGGGTGGCTTGGCTCTTTTCTTGTACACGCGCTTCTTCCGTCTACCTGAAGTAGTGTGTGACATACTTCCATGAATAATCATATGCTTCCTCGATTGTGAGAATGTATATTATACTCGATTCAGCTGGAAAAGTCAAGAACTATTTAGAAGCTGACATCGTCAATATCTTCGTCTATCTTGTGCTCCGACGCTTCTCGCTGTGCGGGTGACATCGCAGACTCTGGGCCAATCTTCATTGTTTCCCAGTTCATTTTAGATGTAAAAGATAGCTGCGCGGCGGAACGCATTTTCATACAGTTAAACGTGATACAGTTGTCTTCGTGCTCATACGCTTCTAGCGCATAGGCAGCGTCGGCTGCATCAAGAATACCTTTTGCAAAACGCGCTTCGCCGGTAGCATCCGTCTGATATGGCGAAATAACAGTACATTCGTACTCTTGTGCCATACTCTTCAAAGCCTTGCTTACTTCTATTTGTTCTGTCCAATCATACTGTCCTGAACGAGATGGGATAGCGGAACGCTTCACTTGGTTAATGTAGTCTACTAGAATCACGCCGACATTAAGAGCTTTCACTTTCTTGTCCAATTCGGCCTTAATTTTTGCCAGAGTAAGGCCTGGATCATAAATTACATCTAACTGCTGAGTCGGGAGTAACTCAGTAGTAGTCGATAAGTTATGATGAAACTTCTCAAAGTCTCTGTGTTCTTTGTATTCCATTAAGCGGTCTTGACCATTCGTATAACGATTAGCCCACCAACCCGCTACTTGTTCCCATTCAATTACACTAAGATTTTTAGTACGCAGACGAGAAAAAGGTATTCCCGTTGCAATAGAACACACTCTCTGAAGAATCGAACGACTATCCATCTCAATAGTGAAATACATAGCCGAACGACCACTCTCAAAGACAGTGTGAGCAATATTAGCACAGGTAAGAGACTTACCGGCCCCGCGACGACCGCCAAGAAGAACAAGATCTCTGGGAGAGAACTGTATCTCGTAGTCGTACTCGGTGTTTAGACCGAGGGGCAGATATTTGCCAATCTCTTCATCATTTTCAAACAGTTGAATACGTTGCATACTCTCTGTAGGTAACTCTAGGTCGACTTTCTTTTCGACATCTAGAACGATTTGATGTAAGTGTGCTACTGACTCTTCCGCATCTTCAAAAGCTACGGAATTATCAATATAATCCTCAAGGGAATCTAAGATTTCCTTTTGGGTGTACTCGTTTTTGAGATACTGTAGCAGCATAAATGCGTCTACGTCTACTTCTACGCTCTCGATTGCATATAGCTTTTCGACAGTCGCTGAGTCGCGTATCTCAAACTTCAAGTCTTCAAAGGTTGGTAGGTGGTGAAACTTGTCATAATGCCTATCAATTGTGTTAAACACAGTATGATACTCTGTAGGCAAATAATCCTTACGAACGGAACTCCAGGTTTCGAAATCCTGTAACGTAAGTACTTGCTTTATAAGCGCACTAGCAATATTCAAAGTAACTCCCAACCAACCAAAAAGTAGTAGCTATCTGGCAAAAGATAACTACTACCAACTTATTTACGAAAGATTAGCCTGCGGCTTTTTCTTTCTTCGCAGCACCATCATAGTCTGAAGCAACCAAACCACGACGAGTCAGCATAGTTTTAACACCGCGTGCAGTCTTACCAATAGACTCTGCAATAGCTTCTACTGTCATGCTTGAGATATCACCCAAGTCTGCCAATGGATCTTCTTTTGCTGAACCTTTTGTATGTTCCTGACGAGGGATACCGTCGATGTCACCAGAACGAAGTAGGCTAAGAGCCTTGCCCCGTACTGAGTTTACACTGCGGTCTAGCGCGTCTGCGATTTGCTCAACGAAAGCACCATCATTAACCATAGAAACAAAAGTTTCCTCTTCTTCTGGGCTATAGGTACGAACGGCTTCAACTTTAGGAGCAGGCTTGACATGATCGGTCAGTTCCATAGAAAGAATCTTTCCTTGGATTGACTTAGCAGAGAAAGCGCCTGATTCAAAGTTATCAGCGATTTGAGCATAAGTATATTCGCCACTGTTATCAGACACAAATGTCTGTAGAGTAGCTTCTTGTGCTTCCGTAAAAGCACGAGCAGATGAAGCAGAGGCAAGCTCTACGTCATGACCCATCTTACGCAGTTTACTAGAAACTGAGCGAGTTGAGGTTTCAAGCTGTTCTGCGGCTTCTGCAACAGTTGCTTGGGAAATAGGGGATTCGTTACCTACAAAGCTAGTAAGCTGTTCAGTACGTTCGTCGGTCCACTTTGGCAATGCCATATTTAATCTCCAATAAAATCTTTTAGATTTTCAATAATAGTTACACCAGATTCTCTGGCTTTAGTTGTTTTTGCTGACTCTACTCCGCTCTCATTTATGAGAATTGTTACCTCTTTGGTCAGGGAGCCTACGACTCTGTATCCTGCATCTGATAGTACTTTAGTTGCGTCAGCTTTAGTTTTGAAACTCTTCAACCTACCACTAATACATACTACACCTTTATCTGCTACTAGCACATTCCTATTAAATTTAAGGGAATGTGGCAGAAATACAGGGTAGTCGCACATATATAGAGCATCCAACAAAGACTCAGTAGCCTTGGGGCCGAGACCTGCTTTCTGACAACTTTCTTGCGTTATATCTAAAATGTCTTCACACACTGCAGAAAGTTTCTCAGAAGCTGTCTTGCCGATCAAAGGAATACTAAGTGCTGGTAAGACTATATTGAGTGGGGCGTCGATAGAGTTTTCTATTTCGTTATACAATTTCTCGGCTAGTTTCTCAGAGCTAAGAGCACACTGTATATCTACAAGGGTTAGCTCGTAGATATCGAAGATGCTGTCAAGATTGAGTTTTTCAATAGCTGCGGGTCCAAGACCTTTGATCTTCAAGGTCTTTGCGAAGTGTTCTACTTTCTTTCTTGACTGGCTATCGCAAGACATATTGCGGCAGTAAAGAAGGTGGTTAATCCACTCAAGGTCAGAATTGCAACTTGGGCAACTCGTGGGGGCTTGAATTGAAAACACTAATTAGACTCCTCTGAAATTGAACATATATTATACGAGATTTTAAGGTTCTTGTCAAGAACTATTTTTTCTCAGTCTACCTAAATATTTACGCGTCGGACAACCCTAGGTATAATTTCTCCACTACGAATAACTTCTACGTCACATCCGATCTCTAACTCTAGTTCACGAATATACTCAATGTTATGTAGCGTAGCCCTAGCGACTTCCGCGTCTCCTATAATGACAGGCTGTAGAATTGCTACAGGGCTTACGACCCCGCTCTTGCCTACTTGCCATTTGACATCTAGTAGTTTTGTTACTACTCCTTCCTTCTGCTCTTTGAGAGCAAAGGCACCTCTAGGGTGGTGGGCAGTAGTACCTTTAGCATAGTAATCAACAACATTATCTATTCGGAAAACTTCTCCATCAGTAGGATATTTGTCATCTTCTACATCTATAACAGTAGTAAAACCGTGGTGATTGAGATACTCCATAGTCTTATGCCAGTAGGTAAAAAGATTGGGAGTCATATCATAGGCTACAAAAGTCACATCCCTACTAAGAAACTCATCCTGATCTTTAAGGTTGAGTGCACCACTTGCGTAGTTTCTAGAGTTAGGGATAGACTTAGGAGAAACTACCTCCCCTGTAATTTGAACAGTTTCATCAATGTCGATTCTCTCTGGGACAAGATGTTGCAATTTATCAGTGATATCTCTACCAATCTTGCCATCACCACGGGTTAGACCCATGACGAGTTTGCCAGATACATATAGAATGGATACTGCTGCACCGTCCAACTTCGGGGAGGAAGTATAGATACCCAGATCAGGGGCATCATCAAGGGAAAAGAATTTTTGTAACGAGTACATCTGATACATATGTGGAGTGCCATCAGTAATAGTATGGCCTACATTATCATATCCAAAGATACCAGCTAGCTTATCAAACTCTTCGTCTGATAGTATAGGAGTACCTTCGTAGTATTGATGTGCTGCGTGTGTCAAAAATTCTTTCATATTACCCTCAATTCAATACATACTATTATACTAGAGAGAGGGCTGAAAGTCAAGGATTATTTATACATTTCGTCTATATAATCTTTGAAGAACTCCTCTAGGATGTCCTTACTTTCAGCTAAAGATAGTATCTCTATTAGCCCTGCGAACAGTTCTCTTGAGTTACTTAAATCTAAAGGCATTGCTACACCCTCTCTGCCTGCTCTCCACTCTTCCTCAAAGTCTAGAAAATACTTCCGTACATGCAGGTATTCTACACCACGAAACTCGTTAACTACAAGACGTACTTGTGTTTCCTTTGCTTCATCGTAGTGAATAACCTTTTCATACTTATAGGGGGCTTCATGAAGTTCCATAACTATACTCCATTTCGCAGTATAGTTGAGAGAGGCACTACGCTAGTGACACTCTCAGGCTTTAGCAATCTGTACGAATCTGTATCCCAACAAAAAAGCAAAAGAGTCCTGTCGGATTCTTTTGCCCTATTAGTTTTTGTCTGGATATACGGGGTACTAAAGTCAAGCGTACAAACATTATACTTTAGTTTTCTTGAGTTTTCACTTCTGTAGGTAATAATTGCATCACCAAATTCCGTTACTAACTTTGCTAAGTCCTCTTTCTTCACAATTACTCCTTAGTAGTAGGTTAGCAAAATTTATTTTGCTGCAATACTCTCTAGGAGGTAGAAGGTGAGCCCTGCGGGAGTTGAACCCGCATTCACTGTTTAGTTGTATTGATTATACGAAGGGCTCCTGGAAAGAGCTAGTCTTCCTCAGAAGTTCCATTAGATAGAATAGATACAAAGTACATAGCTGCTTTGCCGGTCAACTTAGAAATAACATCTTCGTCAACTTCTTTGCCTGCATCTACAATAGCTGCGGTAAGAGCTTCTTGAGCCGCTGCTTTAGATACACGAGTGCTAGGTGCTTTTGTAGAACTGGAACTGCTTCCAGATGCGGGGGTCTTCTTGATGTAAACACCAGCTTTACTAAGTACCATACGAACTCCGTTTGGAGACTCGTCATATTCCTCAGCGATGTCTTTTACAACTTCCATTGATGTTTCGGGGGTAGGGTTTGCGTTCTCGTATGCTTCGATTACCGCTGCTTTCTTATCGTCGTCCCAAGCCATGTTTCTTTTCCTTTTAATAGGGTGGTTTAATCCTGGGCAAGTACCCAGTACGTCTCGTTGTTGTGCATAAAATCGGTCGCCCATTGGTTTCCTCTCTTTTGTTGACAACTATTATAATTCAATTTAACATTTCTGTCAAGAATTTTTTTCTGGTAAGTCATAAATACTGTAGGGCATAATCCGTACATTTACATGAAAATAATCTAAAATTCTGTAAGCGTCATACCTGTGATGCCCATTAATGATGTAGCCGTCTTCGTCCACTGTAATAGGTTTAAGAATCCCTGCTTCTATCTTGTTAATTTTTCTTAACAACTTTTCCACGCTTCTTTCGCGTTGAACAGACCTCAGCTCGATTATAGACATAACAGTAGTAGGAATCTCACTATCGTCCACAGCACGAGGCGGAAGGCCTCCGGTAGGGTCAGGGTCGTATCTAGCATCTACATAGCTATTACCTTCTTGTACATAGCCTAACCAGAACATTCTGGGATGAAGTTGATTATCCAAGTTCAGCGTCCAATCTTTGGTAAAAAGCAATATACTCACTCCACTTAAAGTAACCTTGTCTTAAATAACAGTAAAACTGTCCTATGTACTTTTCTTCCATTCCATTCTCCTTTGCCATCTTGATATTGTATTAGTGCGAATATCTTCCCACTTGTTATTTTCTATGTCCCAGCATACTATAGTATCTGAGGTATTGTATTGTTTAATCTTCTTATCCCCTGCAAGAGTGAACCACCCCTCCAAAGTTCGTCCACTATTCACACTCATATATTCTATAAAACAATCTGTCTCGTACAGACAATCTAGAATATTATCCTTAAAGTCATTTTCGTGATTCATAGATTTACCAATTATGTATGTTACCTGCTATAATAAAGAAACAAGTAATAAAGTTAACACCAACAATAATAGTTCTAATCATTGCTATTTTGTCTGCTTCGGCATCAGTTGCGCCTTCTTTCTCACCTATAGCCTTAGCCCAAAGCCTCCACAAGTTTTTCACTATACCCTCGTTAAATCTACCCCATACCCGAGCAAGTGTTCTAGCTTACCTAGATCATATGCTGGAGAATATGCGTTGAATCCTCCAACTTCTGTATTGGAGTATAAACTTTCACTAGAATCTACTTTTTCTGGTATGTAGATTGCATAGCAGGGAACCCCGTAGAGAGGTATATACTTAGCATCATCTAGTCTTCCTTTTATTTCTGCAGGAGCGTGATGTGCTGCAGACCACACTATTTCTTTTTCTAAGAACTCTTCAGCCACACACTCTTCTGGTAGATAAGCATTTTGTAGTCTATCTTCCAGAGAGGCAGGTCTTTGAGGAACTCCGATTCTTTCTAGAATTGCTTTTACGAAAGAAGCA
>TARA_Y100000385_G_scaffold38032_1_pt1 | contig 11868 bp, 10 predicted proteins | sample TARA_Y100000385 | Tara Oceans TARA_Y100000385 (sample SAMEA2620980) | marine metagenome | biome: marine biome (ENVO:00000447); feature: surface water layer (ENVO:00002042); material: "saline water (ENVO:00002010), including plankton (ENVO:xxxxxxxx)" | depth 5 m
ATAGAACATCCCGGGCTCGAGTGTCATTACCATGCCTTCGCATAACACGGTGTGTTCCCACGCGGCAAAGGAGGGGGGTTCTGTTAACTGAATACCCAAGCCATGTCCGTATCGACCGACCGTTTCTCCGATAGCACCTGCTTTCTCTAGGGTGGTATGCATGGCCGAAAAAACCTGTGCGCACGTATTGCCGGGTCTGGCCATATTGAGTCCGGCCTCAGTGGCCTGCCACACCGCCTGATACGCCCGCTTTGCGGCGTCGTTGACCGAGCCGAATCCATAGTTCCGATCAAAATCACAGAAGTAGCCATCAAAGGTACAACCGGTATCGAAAATCAGCACATCGCCATCTTGAAGGCGACGACCCGATGGAGGAGAAATAATATCGTCATAACCGTGCTGCCCGGCGCCGCCCACTAGGTAAGAGACCGTATCCACGCCAGCAGAGAGACACTCCGTCGTAAAAGTTCTAAATAACTGAGCATCTGTCATGCCAATGTCAGAAAACAGAAATAGTCGTTCGAATACATCGGAGACACATTGAGCGACATATCGAATTTTTGCGATTTCCGATTCAGATTTTATCATTCGTACCGCGCGGATAGCGGGGGTTGCGTCGATCATCTGAAGGTCCGGTCGTGCCTGAGTTAGATTGTTTCTGAGTGTCTCAAAGTCGTTTAAGGGCATTCGGATATGGGTTTCGGAGCCTTTGTTTATTCCAATCACACGTGAAGCTGATCGTGAAAGCACCTCTAGCAGAGTGTCGGTTAACAGGCTGATGCCGTCATCCTCGGGATGGGGAGAGGGCCAGCTGCGAATATCCTGCATGAATTCACTGGACATCGCATTGACGCCAATTTCCGGAATCACGGCGATAGGCCTTCCCTGATCGGGAATGATCACGAACCAAGGGCGAGTGGGGCTTTGCCAGAACTGACTCAGGAAACCAGAAAAATAGAAAATGTCGTGCTCGGTTGTCAGTAACAGGGCGCCAATGCCGCGCTCGCTCATCTGAGACTGGATCGCGGCCAGCCGCCTGACAAACTCATCATTACTAAAGCCTCGTAGTGGAACGCCCGGCATGCGGTCTCCCGTTCAACTGTTATAAATCGAGAGGAACTCCCGCTGATCGCGCCAAGTCCCACGCCAACACCTTGTTGCTCGAAAGCGCTGTGACGCCAGTCTCAGAGGTGATTCTGTCCAGCACGGTTGCGCACTTCATGTTGGTGCAGGCAATAAAAAGTGCGTCAATATCGCCACCGGCCGACGCAATGAGCTCGATCGCAGTTTTATGAATGGTGTCCGGTGATATTCGTCCCACGAGTTGATCGTGCTCTTCGTCGAAGCTCGCTGAGTGCGTAACGCTAAAACCCTGTGATTCAATGTGCCGGATCATGGTTGCGCATACCGGGGTCGAGTACGGAGCAAGATAGCCAATGTTTTTGGCGCCCAGCGATTCGAATGCCAACAGCGCAGCTTGCATAGGATCGCTGACGTAACGAGATTTGCGCTCATTGATAATCAGCTGTCGGATGCGGTCGCTCCCGATCTGCATGGCGCCAGATGTGCAGGCATAACCGATGGCGTCAAAAGCGTGGGCAACAGGAAATAGCGCGGTAGATTGCGTCAGATGAAGGGCCATATCACCCAATGTCTTTTCTGTGACCTCATCTTCGAAGGGAATGCGGCTCACCAAAAGACTCAAGTCTGTATCTGCGAAATAACGTCTGAATTCATCCTCAATTGTGACGTCTGATTGCAAAACGATCATTCCGAGATGAATTCGAGCATGTTCGGGAATGAGCTGATAGCCAATCGTCTTCATATGTCTCCACGCATTATGGCTTCGTAGACCGCTGTATCTGTACTTCCTTCGGTGCCAATGACCAGGACGCGAGAGCGATCATCCATACCGACTTCATTGGCGAGTGTAGGGTCCTGCTGGATCCCCAATAATGCAATGAGCCCAGACGCCGAGCATTCCCCTCCAACAATAGCGGGCCTGTCGCTCGTTATGGGGTTTGCGAGCCAGCGGACCATTGGGCCGACACCCTCGTCGTTTATGGTGATGACATGAGAGGCCCCCGCTCTGATGATAGGCCAGGCGAGCGCTGAAACCTCACCGCAGGATAGGCCAGCCATCAGCGTCTCTTCAACAATGTTGACCAGGTGGATTTGATCGCGTTTCAGGCTTTGGTACACGCAGTCTGAGCTGTCCGATTCGACAATAATCACCGTGGGCAGGTCTGGGCCCCATTGGAGCCACATCGAAGCGATCAATGCGCCCGCCATCGCTCCGCAGCCCGCCTGAAGAATAATGTGGGTGGGTTGATTGTCCCCGAGTTGCCGAATCAGCTCGTGGGTCATGACGGAGTAGCCAGTCATCACCAGTTTTGGGACATCGCGATAACCTTGCCAGGAGGTATCGGAAACAATCTGCCAACCGTGTTTTGCCGCCTGTTCCCTACATGCAACGATGGAGTCGTCGTAGTTACCCTTCACACGATGGATAGTGGCGCCCAGTGCAGCCAGGGCATCTTCACGTGCCTCACTGACTTTGGCGTGCAGAAAAATATGACATTCTGCGTCACAGAAACGGGCGGCCCAAGCGACCGATCGTCCGTGGTTGCCATCAGTTGCGGTGCAGACAACCAATTTATGTTCAGGTGCTTCGCGCACCAAGCAATCTATTGCGTAGGCGCCACCCAGCGCTTTAAAAGACCCCAGATCAAACCGACCTGATTCGTCTTTGTAATAGATTTTATCAACGCCGGCTGAGGCCGCGATATCTGACAAGCTGATCAGGGGAGTAGGCTGATAGCCTTGCCATTGACTGATGATCCGATGAGCCTCGTCACATTCGTCAGCAGAAAACAATTCTCCGACAATATGAGAGGCAAGATTGTCTTGCAGCGAATTGCTCAGTTTCTGTGAATAGGAAAAGCGAAATGACATGCTTGCTGACTCAGGTCGACAGCTGCTGCTGTACTAAATGTGTCCAGAACTGCATTCCAGTCATCAATATGTCGTCATTAAAGTCGTAGTGAGGATTGTGCAGTGCACAGCCTCCTTCACTGTCGGTGCCGTTGCCAATGAAGACATAGGCGCCCCGTTTTAGCAGTAACATCTGGCCAAAGTCATCTGAAGCTGTCATGGGCTGGCAGGGATATTCAATCAGTGTTTCCCCGTTGATGGCGCGCGCCGCAGCCAGTGCATGTTCGGTTTCTTCCGAATGATTCACCGTGGCATGGAATACACGTTCATAGGAAAACTGGAGCTCTGCGCCGTGTGCCTGACAAATGCCACCGGCCAGTTCGTGTAACCTCCGCTCGATGGTGTGGCTGACTTCAGGTTTAAAGCTGCGGCAGTCGCCTTTCAGCGTGACGGTGCTGGGGACCACATTAACGGTTCCGTCTGTTTCGATTTCGGTTATCGAGACCACCGCTTGGTCGGCTGGGTCAATTGATCGCGAGGTGATGGTCTGTATGGCCGAGATGATCTCTGCGCTGATTATTACGGGATCAATGAGTTGATGCGGTTGGGACGCGTGACCGCCTTGCCCAATAATAGTGACTCGGAAGTTGTCCTCTCCCGCCATGATGGGTCCGGGTGTCAGGGCTATCTGACCAGCGGGGCGCCCTGGTATGTTATGCATTGCATAAACTGCATCCATGGGAAACCGATCAAACAACCCGTCTGCAATCATCGCTTCGGCACCGAGCCCATGTTCTTCGTTAGGTTGAAAAATAAAATAAACCGTGCCGTCGAAGTCGAGCTGACGAAGTGCCTGAGCTGCTCCCAATAACATGGCGCAATGACCATCGTGGCCGCAGGCGTGCATATGACCATCGGTTTTAGAGCGATACTCGAAAGTGTTGCGCTCATGTATTTTGAGGGCGTCCATATCGGCCCGAAGGCCAATGGCTTTATCGCTGCTGCCTTTGCGCAACACGCCCACCACGCCCGATTGACCGATACTGCCGTGGGTTTCGATGCCCATGCCGCGCAGCTGCTCTTCGATGAATCCGGCGGTCTCCCCAAGGGCGAACCCCAATTCCGGGCAACGATGCAGGGTTCTGCGCCAAGATGTGAGCGCGGCGCTGTCGGGCTGAATGTATTCGGAGTTGGTCACGCGATTAAAAGTTCCTTTTCTGAGCGGCACCACGATACAAGATGTCATCCATGTTTGTATCTGCCAGCGCTCGATCCGACATCGCTACAGGGTCAAGGTCATAGGCGGGGCGACGCAACACTAGATTGTTTTTTCGGGGATTATGCCCTCTGGCGTCCATCCAGAGATTTTTCCCTATCACCTGTTCCACCTCAGGTGGCATGAAGGACTGCATGGCGAAGCCAACGCGCCGCTCACTGCTCTGATTTGGTCGGGAGCCATGAATGACTTTGGCATGGTGGAGCGACATTTGACCCGGTTTCAATATCATGTCGACGGCTTCAGTCTCGTCGACCTCTATCACCTGTTGGCCGCGAGTGAGTATGTTGTATTCGCCATAGGTATCTTCATGTTTCAGGATCTCACCGCGGTGTGATCCGGGAATCATCTGCATGCATCCGGTCTTGATGTTGCTATCCGAGAGTGCCAACCAAGGTGTCACAAATGTATGCCCGCTCATACCCATATAGGTCGCGTCCTGATGCCAGCTTACATAGTGCGGGCTCTCCGGATCTTTGCAGAAGAGAACCGTACCCCACAACGAAAAATGAGAGCCGAGTAAATCTTCGACTGCATCGAGCACCCTAGGGTGGTGCGCCAGTTCGTCGAGGCACTTAAGAGATAAATGTACGTTGTTGCGCTTGTGTGGGTTGACCCACTCGGGATATTGCGCTTCTGCTTCTTTGAGACGATGAAGATACTGTGCCGCCTCGTCTTCACTTAGTACATCGATGGGCGAGACAAATCCCTGCTCGAAATATGCCTTGATTTGCTGCTCTGACAGTACCTTACCCATTGTTAGGATGGAGCCACGAGTCGGTTATGACGGTTGACTCGCCATAAGAGCAACGCCGCCAAGATTCCGACAAGCGATATTGCCAACATATAGCTGAATGTTATTTGGTAGCCCGGTAATCCTGGGTGATTGTCCAGCCAATAGCCGATTAGCGGATAAGTAAAGCCCTCTGGCAGATAACCGATAAAACTTGCTACCCCTACCGCTGTGCCCATTGTGTGGACGGGCACTTTAGATTCAGCAAACGTTGCGTAAAAATTCCCACGGAGTGCAAATACACATAGTGCCAGTAAGATCATAATGTTAGATACGATCAAGAGATTTTGTGCCTCGGCAGGGACCATAAGAAGTAGCACCATGCAGAGAGCTGATATCAAGAATGCGGCGCCAATAACGATCGTCGGGCCGCCGAGTTTGTCGGCAATCATGCCACTCAGGGGTGCGCTGATTGCCTGAGTACCATAGGTTCTGAGGATGCCCATTAAGACACCGTAACTTACCACTGCACCCATCACGCCCGTCATGTATGGCGTAATGTAGCTTTGGCTTGCAAATAGGCCGTAACCACAAAAAATGATGAGGCCGATAATCCAGACTTGGGGGGTTTTAAGTGCGTCTCTGAAATATTTGAGTGCTGACTCGGGAGTTTCTTCGTAGGCGGGATCTTCAAAAACGATCCAGATCGACAATCCCGCGGCGATAGTGACGACAGCAGAAATATTAATAACCCACATGAGGCCTTGAGGGCCTTCTCCCATTTTCTGAAATACCAATAGCGTAATCATGCCGATTAGGAATCCCCACACGCCTCGGCCGCCCTCCAAAAATCCAAACAATCTTCCTTGCTCCGAGTCTGGGCCGAGACTACGGGTTGCTTTAATGAAGGGGGCCCAGAACAAAATCAGAGTGCTCACGCCCCAAAAACCGTAGAGAATTAGCCCGCCGATATACGAGGGAAACGTAGAAAAATAAAATCCGCTAAGCCCCGTGGCGATCAGCGAGATGGCGAGTAGTTTCCGCGGAGAATAACGATCCGCCAGCCAACCTCCGGGTATGTAGCCTAATGTTGCAGCAACGCCATTCACGGCCTGCATGAGTCCCATCTGTGTGTGGGATACACCGAGCGCTTCCTTCATCGTGTCGTAGTAGGAATACCTGAGAAAGGGGAAGGTGTACACCATGGCGCCGGCAAAGCAGAGCAGTGTGAGAAGAAACCATTTATTACGAGGGCGATCAGGCATGGCATGAGGTGTTTGATTGCGCACTTTGCTGCGCGAAGAACGACGTTCCTTGAGGCACTTCTGGCAGTGCCATCTCATAAGGCGCGCAGCGAACACGCCCTGATGGTTCACCACGCACCAATTCATGGGTGAAGCGACTCGGGAGCGCGTTGGGGCTCAGCTCAATGGCGTCATCTGAGTAATAGGTGGCCAGGTACAGCGTTCTGGGATTTGCCGACAGATTTCCAGCTGATCCGTGTAGAAGGCTCGAATGCATGAGACAGGCAGCCCCCGCTGCTCCCGTGCATGTCACGATTTGATCTTTATGTTGCGCGACGACTTCTTCTGCCACCGCGCCTGTAAATACTCCCTCATGCCAGAGCGAGAAGAGCGGACCCTTATGCGAGCCGGGCACCACCTGTAAGGGGCCATTCTCCTCCGTCACTTCGTCCATAAATACGAGACAGGTAATCACGTCGTCGTTACTCATGGGCTGGAAAGTGAAGTCCTGGTGAAACTTCACTTCTGTGGGCATGCCCGGCAGTTTCGAATTTATCTTGCCGTGATGAAAGCGGATGGCAGGCCCAATCAGCTCTGCGCAGATATCGACGGTTCGCGCGTTACGCATCACATTCCTGAATGCCTCTGAGATTTCTTCGGGCGATTGGACCCGCCTCAAGCCTGACTGAGTGGCGTTATGGACTGGGTCCAGGTCGAACCGAGCGCGTCCGTCGAGGGTTTCACCGTAGTCGGTCTGATAGGACAAGCTGGCATCAACCCACACTGAAAAAGCACTTCGCAGACTCTCGAGTTCGATCGGTGACAGGGCCTGTTCGACGATAAGGTAACCGTCCCGCCAAAATTGATCTTTTTGGCTAACGGTGAGCTGGGTATCTGGGGGGTCCTCTCTCAAGCTCAGTCTCTGTCAGGTAGAGGTGGATGAAACAGGATATTGGTGGCTTGCAACGAGATTGGCAATAGGCAGCCCACGGGGTTCATCGGATGACCCATTTCAATATCTGTCCATATCAGTCAGCTTTGAGTCAGCTTTGAGTCAGCTGAAGCCAGGGTTTTAACTGCGATACAAGGTAGTAAACGGACGTTACGGAGGCCTCGCCTATTTACGGTCGAGCTCGACTACAAAGTTTTCCAGTGCCTTTCGCAAGTCCGCGATTTCTTCTTCTAATTGGGTGACTCTATTACGTTCCTGATGATAGAGCGCCATGGCGTCGGCTTGCTGATCAAGAATTTTGCTGTAGGTATCCTGTCGGTACGGATCTTCGTCGGTCTCCGGCTGCTGCATCAGGCTGACATACCAGCAAATCAGCAGCCCCATCAGTAGCATCGTTCCGTAAATTATTTCAGGCGCCATAAGAAAATTCATGCTTTACCTCAGCTCTCCTTGCGAATCGTTGTGTTACAAAAATTCGCCGTTAACGTAGTACCAATGGCCATCGATTTTTTTAAAGCGACTGTTCTCGTGGAGTCTATGTCCCTTGCCATTCACTTTAAAGCGAGCGATGAACTCAACAAAAGCCTCTCGGTCATCATCGCTGCCCGAGTGAGTCTCACGGACGCTCAAGCCTAGCCAATGCTGTCGTTCATCAAATCGCACTCTGCTGGGGCGTGTTTGGGGATGCCAGGTGGCGAGGAGATAGTCTTCGTTGCGATAGACAAAGCCACAGTATCGAGAGCGCATCAGCTGTTCGGCGGTTCCCGCAACTAGTTCGCCACTCAGATACGGGCCACAGCAAGTTTCATAAGGTTGCTTCGTACCACAGGGACAGCTCTCCTGTGGCACGTGCTGTTTCATGATGCTGTCGCCGTTTGCATACGCACGCATATTACACGCTTTGCTAGCCTCCTCTAGCCGGCTGAGTGCTATCTTCGCAGGGGCTTGGCGTGTTGTAATCAAAACCGAATTGGGGTGATAAGGACTGTATATTGGAGCGCAAAATGAGGGCCGCGGTGTGTCGCGCATTTGGTCGTCCACTGTCTATAGAAGAGCTCGCTATTGCAGCGCCGGAAAGAGGAGAGGTGCGGGTGAGGCTCTCGGCGTGCGCTATTTGCCACAGTGACATTATGTTTGCCGACGGCGCGTGGGGCGGTGATTTGCCCGCCGTGTTTGGTCATGAGGCCTCGGGTATTGTTGAATCTGTCGGCGTGGGAGTGACAGATCTAGGCGTGGGTGATCACGTGGTGGTGACACTAATTCGCTCTTGTGGCCATTGCTCGTATTGTACGCGCTCTATTGAAACTCAGTGCGAGGGTGCATTCGGGCTTGATACCTCTACACCCTTGTCAGATTGCGGGGGGAAACCCATTGCTCAGGGTTTGAATAGCGGTGCATTTGCAGAGTTGGTGGTGGTGGATCAAAGCCAAGTCTGCGTCATTCCCAAAACTGTCCCTCTTGATGTGGCATCGATCTTGGCGTGTGGGGTGCTGACAGGTTTTGGAGCCGTAGTGAATACCGCCAGGGTCAGTGTTGGAAGTACCGTGGCGGTGATCGGTTGTGGTGGTGTCGGTGTGAATAGTATTCAGGCTTCGGTTGTCAGTGGTGCAATCCAAGTTATTGCTGTCGATATTCTGGACGAAAAGCTGGAGCTGGCGAGAAAGTTTGGTGCCACTCATGCGATCAATAGCCAACAACAGGACGTTGTGGAGAGTGTGATGGCGCTGACGAATCAGCGCGGCGTCGACTTTGCGTTTATTACGGTGGGTGTTAAAAGCGCAGCAGAGCAGGCGCTGGCACTGCTCGCCCGCGCTGGTGCTGCGGTTGTTGTGGGAATGCCGGCCTCGGGAGTTTGTGCTGAATACGATCCGGGCACACTTGCGTCAAAAGGGCAATCGCTACTCGGTTCCAAAATGGGTGCTGGCTCGGTGAGGCGGGACATCCCGTATTTGGTGGATCTGTATCAGCGGGGTGTGCTGAAGCTGGATGAATTGATTAGCGGTCGCTATCGACTGGACGATATTAATGACGCTATCGCCTCTGTAAAGCGGGGTGAGGCGCTGCGTAATCTGGTTGTTTTCTGATGGTGATTAAAGAGTTCGAAACCTTTGTGGTTGCCAATCCGCCTCCTCGATTTGGCGGTCGCTACTTTATTTTTATAAAGCTGGTAACTGATACTGGCATTGTCGGTTACGGCGAGGTTTATTGCGCAACTTTCAGCGCTGCTACGGTCGAAAGCATGCTGCAAGATACGGCAGAGCGATACGCTGTGGGGCATGACCCGTTTCATATTGAGACACTGTGGCGGAGGGTATATGGCTCGGGTTATAACCTCCGCCCCGATGTTTCGTTGGTAAGTATATTGTCTGCCCTTGAAATGGCTTGCTGGGATATTGTTGGAAAAGCCTGCGGCAAGCCTGTTTACGAGTTACTGGGTGGGAGGGTCCATGACAGGCTTCGGACCTACACATACCTTTACCCCGAGAGCGGCGACGTCTATCCCGAGGTGGATGACCCAGATCACGTCTACGTCAACCCCTATCGCGCGGCAGAGCGGGCGCTGGATTATGTGGCCATGGGTTTTAGCGCATTAAAATTTGATCCCGCGGGTCCCTATACTGTCTTCGACGGAGGCATGCCAACGGGCCATGAGCTAGAGCGGTCTGCCGCCTTCATGCGTTTGATTCGTGAGGCAGTAGGAAATGGCGTTGACCTGCTGTTTGGAACCCACGGGCAATTTTCGACGGCGGGCGCCATACGACTGGCGCGTCAGATTGAACCGTATGATCCACTCTGGTTTGAGGAGCCGGTGCCCCCGGACGACACCGCGCAAATGGCGACCGTGGCCTGTGCGACCTCGATCCCTATCGCGACCGGCGAGCGCTTGTGCACCAAGTATGAGTTTGCAAGAGTGTTGCAGGATCGCGCGGCGGCCATTCTTCAGCTGAATCTAGGACGGGTAGGCGGGTTACTGGAGGCGAAGAAAATAGCTTCCATAGCCGAGGTGCATTCCGCACAGATCGCACCGCATCTCTATTGCGGCCCTATTGTCGGCGCAGCAAATATTCAGCTCGCCACTTGCACACCTAATTTCTTGATCCTCGAAGGTATCGAGACCTGGGGTGGTTTTCATGCAACGCTTCTGGAGACCCGAATAAGGTGGGAGGAGGGGTATGTGATTCCCTCCACCGAGCCTGGCTTGGGTGTTTCTCTGAATGAGAAGGTAGCGCGAGAAAATCCTTACTCTGGAGAGGCGCTTCACTTGCAGATGGGTTCCCACCCTGTGCGCTAATGCGCGTGAGACCTGCTAAAGACTGATGCGTTTGTAGTTGCGATAGTGAGGAGTCCAGAAAATCTGGTCGATGCGGCTGTGAAGTTCCGCATCGGATATTTTTAAAGCGTGGCCTTGCGCCTGTGCGACTTTTGCCACCGCAAAGGCGATCGACTTGCTGACTTCCGTGATTTGTTGAAGAGGCGGCAGGAGGTTGCCTCCTGCAGAAGCGGCTCTCGGAGAGGCCTCTGCCAGAACTTCGCTGCTGGCCAGCAGCATTTCATCCGTCACACGGTTTGCACGGACAGCCAAAACGCCTAGCCCGATACCTGGGAAAATGTAACTGTTGTTGCACTGGGCGATGCGGTGCAGGGTGCCGTCGTGGCTCACTGGCTGAAAGGGACTTCCAGTGGCAATGATGGCTTTACCATCTGTCCACTGAACAATATCTTCCGGAGTCGCTTCTGCACGACTTACGGGATTGCTCAGCGGGAAAATAATCGGGGCTTCGCTGTTTTGCATCATGCCTTTGATGATTGACTCGGTGAACAGGCCGGGTTGTCCCGATACGCCAATCAGTATGGTGGGACGTGCCTGGGTCACTACTTCGGCGAGACTCGCCCATTCGCCGCGACAAGCCCAGGGTGCTATGTCGGCTTCATTTTGTGCCAAAGAAAGTTGAAAATCCTGTAGGCCACTCATCCCTTTGGTGATCAGGCCATGGCGATCGACCATAAACACCTGGCGACGAGCCGCTTCATCACTGAGTCCCTCTTCGGTCATCTGTCGAATCAGCATTTCCGCGATACCACATCCCGCCGAACCCGCGCCGACGAAAGCGATGCGGTGTTCACCGAGAGGCGTATTGGAGACGCGGCACGCCGCTAACAGCGTTCCCAGAGTGACCGCGGCGGTGCCCTGAATGTCATCGTTGAAACAACAAAAGCGCTCGCGGTAGCGATTCAGAATCGGCATGGCGTTGGTCTGAGCGAAATCTTCAAACTGGATGATGACTCCTGGCCAGCGCCGTTGTGCCGCATGCATGAACAGATCAATAAACTCGTCGTATTCGTCCTCTCCTACGCGTGGATGGCGCGCGCCCATGTACATCGGATCGTTGAGTAATGTCTCATTGTTAGTGCCGACATCGAGCATGACTGGCAGCGTATGAGCGGGGCTAATCCCACCGCAGGCGGTGTAAAGTGAGAGCTTTCCTATGGGTATGCCCATACCACCAATACCCTGGTCCCCAAGTCCGAGTATTCGCTCGCCATCGGTTACTACGATCACTTTCACTTTATCTTTAGTAGCGTTGCGCAAAATGTCATCGATTTGTTCGCGCTCCTCCCACGCCAGAAAAAGCCCGCGGGAACTTCGATAGATATCTGAAAATTGTTCACAGGCATCCCCCACGGTCGGGGTGTAGATGATCGGCATCATTTCCTCTAGGTACTGGCT
>TARA_Y100000385_G_scaffold44230_1_pt1 | contig 11867 bp, 10 predicted proteins | sample TARA_Y100000385 | Tara Oceans TARA_Y100000385 (sample SAMEA2620980) | marine metagenome | biome: marine biome (ENVO:00000447); feature: surface water layer (ENVO:00002042); material: "saline water (ENVO:00002010), including plankton (ENVO:xxxxxxxx)" | depth 5 m
CGCAAAGGGAGCGTGATACCCCTACAAAAAAAGATGCCCCGTCCTAAAGGACGGGGAGTCTATCACTTGTATCATTATTACTTTCAAGAACATTAGATAATTCTTGATTTATTTGTTCAGTATGTTTGACTAATAATTTATTAATTTCTTCTCTAATTTCAATGTCATTTTTAACTGAAAATATACTATCTGATCTCATTCGTTGTTTTATTGGATCAAATCCAACTTTTTGATATATATCTACATTTGTTAAAACATATGGTTTAATGAATTCTAAATAATTTTTAATCATTGGGCAAAAAAACTTATTCTGATTTATTAAAGTACCATCTTTATCAAAAACAACTAATTTAATATTTTTAAATACTGATTTAAAAGCCATAATATAATATATTGATATTATTAGAAATTATTATATTAATTAATCAATTTTTGTAAAAAATGAATTATATTTAATTTAAGTTATAGAAATAGTTATAGATAAATTGAAATGATAGTATGCAATATATGTACATTAAAACAATCAATTAATAATAGTGAATGTGAGGCATGTGGATTACCATTAATATCCGCACCACCGCAACCATTAAATCCTATAAGATCTAATTCATCACCACCACCTCTTGATTTGGGAACACCTTCAAGAGGTACACCATCATATAGAGAATTATTGACTAATACTAATTTAAGTCATTCTCGTCCAGTATCAAATGAAGAATTAGAAGAAATGTTAAGTGATGGATGGACATTAAATAAACAAACTCGTTTTTTAAATAAATACAAATATAACAAAAGTGATCAAGTACGAATTACAGCACAATTAGATGCTAAGATACATGAAGATAAAATGAAAGAATATATGCAAGAAACACAAAAAACTATAGAAGAAGAAAGAAAAAAAACTCAACAAGCTATTCGGAAAGCAGAAAAAATAGAACAAGATTTCGACTATGCAGTTAGTTTGGCTAAAGATCAAATAAAAGAAGATCAAGCAAAAGATGACACCCCTCAACCAACTATTATTGGTTCAACTTTACCTGTTAAATTAAATAGTGATGATAATAGACTTACAAGTGAAGAATTAAGGTCTAAAAGATTAGCATTACTTGAAAAAAATAAATAGGAATAATGATATTTTATTTATTATTTTTGTTTTTGTTTTCTTTCGCATATTATTTTAAATAAATTACTGTCATCTCGTTTAAAACGAACTTTTTTTATTTTATATTTTGAGTCTTTTTTGTTATTATTTAAAATACTTATGATAGTTTCTACAATATGATCGTTGGGTTTTTTATTTCTTTGTTTAAATGGTCTGGTACGTGCACTTGTTTCCGTACTTTTAAATGCACTTTGTTTGATTGATAATGTTTTCATCATATCATTCACATTTGTCATGGTTAATATTTTTCTATATATTGTTATATTATATATATATAGAAATCAATTTTTACCAATATATTTTTACAAATATTTTTTTACAGTTTATCGTTATAAATAAAGATACTTCCTTTTTCAAAATTCTTATGTACAGTTTTACCATTAGCAGGTCTGTAATAAATATCATTACAATTTTGTAGTTTAACCTTAAATTTATATGTGGATGTTTTTATTTTTGAAAAATGTGATATCGGATATATCAAAAATGCTTTATCTTTTCGTAATCTTTTTATACTTTTGTTATCATTACTTATATAATATAAATTTCTTGTTTTAGTATTTTTAAATGCACTTTGTTCTATTGATAAATTTCCCATCATATCATTTACATTTGTCATGGTTAATATTTTTCTATATATTGTTATATTATATATATATAGAAATCACTTTTTACATTTATAGAAAAATGTTTTTCTCACCCTTATCTCCAGATGACGCCGAGCAACATATCCCATTATCTGGGGACATAAAAGCTCTGATTCATCCAGGTTTTGTACCTTTTTTAAAACAACAACAGCGTCATCGATGTCCTTCTTGTTTTACAAAATTTGGTTCTGATTGTAAGATAGCACCTAAAAAATGTAAAAAATGTGGTATATCTCCAATTGGTAAACATCCTCAAACTATAGATCATTTTATAGCAACTATAGAGGCATTACATCTGAATCCGAATTTGATTACACGGTTTATACCTGAAGTATCACCTGAAGTTATTCCGAGTGTTTTTGTTCATGGGAAAGAAATCGATGATGTTATTAAAACTTATTATCACAGATTAAGAGAAAATATAGGGAATGCACAACAAACATGGAATCGCATTATTCAAGACGATCCTGCTTCTTTCTATTCAAGGTTATCCGGGAAAAAAGGACGTTTTCGCTTAAATTTATTAGGCAAAAGAACAGATTTTTCAGCCAGAGCTGTTTTAACGCCAGCTCCAGATATTGGTTTAAATCAAATTAGAATTCCTCGAAAATTTTCAACTACTTTGACTATACCAGAACGAGTCTGTAAATTTAATCGTCTTCATTTACAAAATATTATAAATATCGGCTTAGCAACAACAGTTGATATGGTATCTCGTGACATATATCCTGCAAGGAGAATACGTTTAAATGGTAAGTTTAAACCAAAACTTATAGATGGTGATATAGTACATCGTCATCTAAAAGACGGTGATTGGATAATGGCAAATCGTCAACCTACGTTAGAGCGTGGTGGAATGTTAGGTCATCAGGTTATACTAGCTGATCAAAATACAATATCCATTAATTTGGCAACAACTCCATCATATGGTGCTGATTTTGATGGGGATGAGATAAATTTGCATTGTCCTCAAACAATTGAAGCCAGAACTGAATTGGAAGAGTTATTAGATGTCTATAAGAATATGGAAAATATCCATCAAATTCAAGATACAGTTTTATCGCAATATTTATACGAAAAAGAATATGGAGAATTACATCCACACCAAGGTTCTAAAATGCATGAATTAGAATCTGCACAATACTTTGGTTCTGAATATTTAAGAGAAAGAGGATTTTCAGTTGGATATGATGATTTATTAGAATTACCTAATTGTGGGTCTATTCGAGATTTAGTTGATAGTGGTGCAAAAGGTAAACAACAAAACATTGACCATATATTGGAAAAATATCTTCCTGGTTTAGATGAAGATGCATTTTTCAGTCATATGCAAGAAGGCAGGGTAGCATTAGTTGAGTCTAGCTTAATGACAGCGGAAACTGGTTATCTGCAAAGATGTTTAGTTAAGTGTTTAGAAGATATTATAATAGGTTATTACGGAGATGCGCATATGTGTGTTAAAGGAATAAATATGAGAGTGGGAAAAAAAGCTGTAGACGTTATTATTAGTTTTGCAGATGTATCGAACTATGCTCTTGGAACTGCTGCTGGGATTATAATTGCACAAACAATTGGAGAACATTCAACTCAATTATCTTTAGATTCTTTTCATCGTGTTGGAGATGAAGTATCAGATGAATGGACATTTAATCAGTTACGTAAATTATTAGTCGGTACACATCAACAATTAAATCAAATAGCCAAAACATATGGTATTGAAGCAGCAAACTTGTACATATCAGATATACTATACAATCAGATTGGTGTGAAATTATCAGAAACAGATTGTAGTATTGTAGCGGATTGGATGACATGGGAAGGTACAATATCCGGTATGACATCCACGACCCAAGCAAGACGGACGGCATCCGTATTATCACGGGCATCTTTTGAAAGAACAACACAACATTTATATCTTGCAACAGCTAATCAAGAATACGACAGTTTAACAACAGTTAGTAGTTGTGTCATTAGTAATCAAATAGCAAAAATAGGAACTGGTATTATAAACCAGGGAAAAAGTATCTAAATTTATAAAGTTCTTTTTTTTTGTTTTTCTTGAAAGTATGGTATAAATTATCCCATGTATCACACCAATCTCCTTTTTTATAATTACTCATTTTTAAAATATAATTACTTGAAGTTATATAGGGTCTTCTCATCGTAACACCGCCAGAAACAAAGAAGACCATATCTAATACATTTTGAGACATAACCCATTCGTAGCTGTCACAACTCATTTCCATAAACCATTGGAAACCTTGTTTTGGTGATATTCCAAATAAAACCATAAAATTTCCAATAACCATTAGTCTTTCAATATGATTTAAGTATCCGAGGTCAAATGCTCGAACAATGCATGTATCAACAGGCAAAACCCCTAAATTACCGTAATACCACTTTTTGCTTAATTTCTTTTTGTTTTTGAAATAATTTTTGTTATTAAAATTATAATATATGTAGCAATATCGTTGATACTCTCTCCAAAACAACTGTCGTATATAACCTTCATATGAATTCAAAGGGGTTGTATTTTCGTACTGTTTAATATGATTAATTATATCTGTAGGGTTAATTAAACCAATATTTATAGAACTTGAAAGGACTGAATGAAATAAAAAAGATTGATTAGAATTTATTGCGTCTTGATACTTGCCAAAAAAATTTAATTTGTTTTCAATCCATTGTTTTAGCCATTTTTTACATGCTTTGTGTGTAATTGGATAAATGAAATTGTTTGTATTACCAGGATTTTCAGAAAAATGCATTGAAACATATTTAATAGCATCTTTTATATATACATTATCTTCGGTTGTATTCAAACTAGTTGTTTCTGGAACTTTTATATTTACAGGTAGTTTATTCCTATTTTGTTTGTCTTGTGACTTGATATTAGGTATAATATCTAAGTGTTTTTTACTCCAAATATAAAAATTATTAAAAATAAAATGAGTAGTTTTTTTTCTATATTCACTATAATCGTTTTTAGTTAGTAAGAAATTAGGACTTTCTATGTATGATATATCAATTGAATGAAAGTTTACTTTATCTATGGGATCAAACATGAAATATGATTTTGTTTCATCTATTTTTTTATTAAAATTTATATAATGTGTTTTATATCCTTTTTTTTGCAATAATTTTTCATAGCTTTTCATAGATGCGCGATGTAAAATTAGTTTTTTTTTGTTGTATTTATATTTTGTGAAATAATGAGGACATTCCCATAAATAAAAATAATATTTAGAGTTTAAATATTTAATATCAAATAGTTGATGCGGTAGTAAAATAAAATGCATAATATACTTTACAAGTATATTTTTTCATCATAAATTAACATAATCTTTAGGATGAAGTTTTTAACCACGGATGTTCCAATGCTTTTTTAGCTGATAGTCGCTCAGATGGATCAAGACGCAATAATCCTAGCATTAGGTCTATTCCATCTTGATCAAGCATAGGTAATAACTTTACTAATCTTTGCCGAACTATATTTTCCTTTGGAGACCAACATGGATACATTTTAGGTGTGAACTTGTGGAATAACGACACATCTTGCCATATCTCTTCATTTGGTACTCCAAATAATTGAAACGTTTTAGATAGTTGATCGTCTTCATTTTGTCCAGGTAGCAAGGGTGATACATGTAATTCTGGCGGGATAGGTAATAGTAATTCGGCCATAATACAACCTAACGACCAAATATCAACGGCTGAACCATGACGACCATAATATTTATCACCAAGTAGAATTTCAGGCGCTCTGTACCATCTAGTAACTACTTCCATAGTACATGCTAATGCAATCAATTGTATATCATCTAATTGTATGTCCAGGAATTGAATTAATTCCTCTTTTAACATATTTATGGCAATATGAAAGCATCTAGAAGATAATTCATATTTATTATGAACAGCCATCATCCATTCAACAAGTATCTTCCATTTTGTATTTCCATCTTCATCTACCGCTTCGTCTAATGGTGGATGAATTTTCCAGTCTTGTTGCAAAAATTTACTCATATTTGCATTTAATCTAAACCTTAGTTAAATTAACTGAATTTAGGTTTATTTAAGAATATTTAAGTACTGTACATAAAAAAATAATTTCATTTTTTTATGAATATATTTTTTTTAATTTGTGAATAATTAAGGAAAGAACATAATTCATGTCTATATCTATACTATTTTGTATATTAACATCAGATTTTGATATAGATTTTAGAGATAAATTCCATAAATGTAATTCATCATTTTGTTGTGATATATATTTAACAGCAGCAGATATACCTACTGATTGATCAATATTATCTACTTCAAAAATATCTAGAGGTGATATGTTTTTTGTTTTTGCAAAATGTTTTAAACTGTGCAAAAACAAAAGTGGCTCATGTTTGTCTCTTTTAAGTAAACTATGTTTACAGGAAGTTTTTAAAGATGGTGGTTCAATTGGTATTACCATTTGATGTTTAGTATACAATGGTATGTTGACAAATAATCTTTGTACTTGTTCTCTAGTAATGGGACATGATATTGAAATTAAACTTAACAAATGTTGTATACATTCTTGATATTCATTTTCTAATTGATCAAATCCAATATGTTTTGATAAATTGGCAATAACATATAGTAATGCTATTTCTTCTTGTGAATAATTATTTTTAGAAGTTAATTTACAACGTGCCGAGATAAGTAATTTACGATATAATAGATCAATATATTTAGAATGAATATATGATATATTTTCAGTTATATCTGCCAATAATCTCCAACCTCTAGACCAACTTTTATTTAATGTTTCTGAACAAATGAAATTGAATATTCTAGGTGCGTACAAATTTTTATAATATTTATATTTTTGGAAGTCATTCTTTGAGCAAGAAGCATGTAAGAATGCTAATATATTAAGAGGTAAAACGATAGATATACGTTCTTGGAGTTGTAGTTGAGATATTGGTGGTATTGAAAAGTTAAAGATTACACCACTAATTGGTAATTTACGTAATAAAAATCCTAGAAAGGATTCTTTAGTTTCAGGATGTTTATATTTCATAATCCAATAGCCAGATGTTTTATAAAATCTTTCTCGTTTTTCATCATAATCACATATTAAAAATAGAACCATTAAATTTTGTTTAAAATTAGAACTTGTACCAGAAAAATTCATAATTGATTCCAAAATATAATATAATTCTGGAGGGATATTAAATTCATTTAAATGTAATAAATCATTATATACTCTCGAAGAAAGAGGAGGTAATGATCTTTGTGGTTGAATATCTAGTAATAATGATACATGTTTTATTATTGTTTTAGCACTTGTCATTTACATATTAATACAACTTATTAAATGATTAATATAGATAATTTCAATATTTTTAATTCTCGTTTAAAAAAATATATTGCCACTTACTAATACAACTTGTAAGATATGAGTAATTTGAATTTCCGATCACAATATCCTACCCCACAACCAAAATCTAGTGGAGGTATGACAAATATAATTATTATTGCAGTCGTTGTTATAGTGTTAGGTGTAGCTGGATATTTTGGATACCAACAGTATATTGCTAAACCAACATGCGAAGAAGGTAAACAATTTTTAAATGAAGATAATGAATGTGTAAATTATAAAACATGTGAACACGGTGAAAAGACAGCAGGTACGGCAGATGCTGATCGTGAATGTAAACCAGCACCAGCAGTAACACCATCAACACCATCATCACCAACACCATCGTCACCAACACCATCAACACCATCAACACCAACAACACCAACAATACCAACAACACCAACAACACCAACAACACCAACAACACCAACGACACCAACAACACCAACGACACCAACAACACCTAGTGTTGTTATAGTTGAAAGTGATTCTAGTGGAGTATGTGCTGAAAACCAATATGTTAGTAAATTACCTACTCAATATAATAATGTTGAATGTGCTTTGAAAACTAGTCCAAGTGAATGCAATAAAGAAACACATTATGTTAAATCATGGGCAACACGTACATCTAATTTAGAATGTGAACCATTTTCCGATAGTGAAACTTGTGCAGTTAGTGGAGGAATTGAAAATATTTCAATGCAAACACAAGCAGGAGCGTGGATTGATAGAGAATCTTCAAACAAGGATATTCCTAATTTATTTGATAAACAATGTTGGTATTTCTCTGGATCAGATAATAATAAATACGCACCTGGTTATTCTTATTGTGTATTAGATACTGCAGATGATATAGAATGTACATCTGAAGATTTTAAAGGTTTAGGTATTGCTACTAATAGAACAGGATCATCTATAAAGAAATGTGAAAATGATCAATATGAACAAGTTAAATTAGATGAAGAAGTTAAGAAAACATTAGTAATACAAATTAGTAATAATAAATTTATTATGAAAACTAATTTAGGGTCAAATGAAACATCTTACCCTCACAGATTCCAAACTAATGATATAGTTATTTTGGATGTAACAAAAAATGGAAATAAAGACGGAGATTTAATTAACACTGATAACTGGAACAATTTGACTTCAAATACAGATCTTATACCTGGTGAAAAGTATAAAATCAATTGCAACAAATCAATTGCAACAAATGGTACTTTAAATGACACTGAATTAGAATTATATTATTGGGGAGGATCAAAATGGATCAAAATAGAACAATCTGGCTCAAAATATATTCCAACATTATTTCCAGATTTTGAAATGAGACTAACATTATGGGCTAGATGTCCAAATTCAGATGAAGGTTTATCTGATTATGATTCATTGACTCGTAAATTTGAAGATTGTTCAGGTACTGCTGCTACCGGTATTGAAGCAGATGCTACCGGTTACAAATACTACAATGCTCAAACGGGGTATGATTTAACACAAGATATTATTCCTTTAGCATCTGCAGTTGCAGGAAATAAAATTAAAATACGAGGAGGACATGGTTATCCAAAGGTTCAACTTGGACAAATGGTTCAATATAGTGAAGGATTTAGTGAGTCAGATAATGATAACTTTTTATCAACTACATCAAATGATAGTGCAAAGGATGTATTAGAACCTGGTAAAAGATATTTTATTACAGGTGTACAAATAAGTGGTAATGATTATGAAATTTCTCTAGGAAAAGGATATCAACATAATTCTTCTTTATCTGTTGCAGATGATTATGGATATGTTGCTGAGAAAAAAGAGACAGTTAATGGAAATGTTATTTCTACTCCAATTAAAGATAATCTTCATCGTTCAGATGCTTTTATTTTAATACATGATGCTCCATATTTCCGTCGTTACAATGAAGATGTAAAATGTATTACTTTAAATGAAGATTGTGAAACAGAATTTATTGATTATAATGATCCAATGGAAATGAAAAATGCAGCTAGAGGAGGTGATAAAAATCATAGAATTAAAGATAGAGTATGTGTTAAAGCAGAAGAATATTGCCCACTTAAAGGTTTTGAAGTAAAGGAAGGTTATTCTAAATCCCCTTATGACAGAGATCTTATTTGTGAACCATGCAAAAATGGATATTATAATGATGGAACTGAAACTAGCTGTCAAGAAAAAGGTCCATGTGAAAAAGGAGAAGAGCCAAATCCAGCTGAAGTAAGATCACATACGGATAAAAGTATGGATATATCATGTTCAGCATGCCCTGATGATCATTATAAAGATAAAGATGGTAATTTTGAATGTATGAGACATGTACCATGTAAAGAAGGTCAAGGAGTTAAAGAAGCAGGTGATAAGAAACAAAACATTGTATGTAAAGAATGTGAAAAAGGAAAAGAAATAAGTGGATATGAAGATAAAGCTGATGGAGAAATACCAGATTTAAAATGTTATAGATGGAATATTTGCGATAAAGGAAATGAAACAATGTTTGAAGGGGAAGGAAAATTACCTAATAAATATAGTGAATGGAAATTAAAAGCAGCACCAGAATTTGATCAAGGTTTAAGTTTTTCAAGTTTTATTGATGGAGTCAGTGGAGATAAGTTAGATAAAGGTAAACATTGTCAAAAATGTAAACCAGGATATTACAATGCTGAAAAGGGATCTGCTGTTAGATGTATTAAAAACAGTGAAACATGTTCTGAGGGTGAAAAATTAGTTATTCATACAGATGATAGTAAAACATACAGTGAAGAAGATCCTGGTTGTGAAGAATGCCCTGATGGTAAATTCATGGATAAATTAAATCATATTGATACAGAATGTAAACCATTTTCAATTTGCCCTTATGGTATTGAAAGACCTGGTTCAAACAAACGTGATAGAAAATGCAAAAAACCTTAAATTATAATTTATAGAATAATTTGAAAAACTATTATTTTTTCATATTATTTTTAAAAATGCTTTCATCTAGAAACAATCCTATTCCTTTGTCTAGATGGAATTTACCTCATTTATCCGCTTATGCGGTAACAGAAAAGACTGATGGCATACGTATGCAAATTGAATTGAAGTGTGGCAAGTTAGTCGATAATTGTTATAATATACCAAAAACAAGCGAAACAGATATATCTGCTTTGATTGATTGTGAATATTTGTCAGATGGTAGAATATTCTGTTTTGATCTACTAAGTTCTGACGAATTGTCATTGAATAAGCGCCAAGAATGCCTACAAAGTATCATAGATAAGGTGTGGTCTAAATCAGATTATATTATTGTCAAAAAACAAAGAGCAATTGCAGACATCAATCTTGTTTGGTTGAATGCTTTACGTCAGCAAAATAAAATACCTATCGATGGCTTAATATTTACTCCATTGCAAGGATTCAAATCACCTTTAAAATGGAAACCACCTGAAATGTTGACAGTTGATTTATACGTACGAGTTAAAGGCATTGAAACAGAATTATGTGGTAGTCATGGAAAAGGAAAAAAAACAGATGAGCCATGGGTTATTGCAGTACAACCTACTACATCTGAATTAAATAAATTAGATGGTAAAGTTGGAGAGTTCTTATATGAATCGAAAACCTTTAATTGGATTCTAGTGAAAGAACGTCCGGATAAAACAGCACGTATACCGCATCGTTTTGGTAATCGAATGATTAATATACTACGATTACAGAATTTAATTCGTACACCAGTAACTTTTCGTGATTTAATGTCTACAGATAAATTATCATTCAAACAAAGCTATTATGTACCACAAGAGCATTCTTTCAAAGCTCGTGGAGGCATTCGTGCCCATCATGCAGGAATTAAAGCCAAACTTATACAAGAGTATACCAAAAATGCCAAACATGTTATTGACATAGGTTTTGGAGATGGTTCTGACCTTATTAGATATATTAAAAGTGGTATTCCAAGTCTAGTTGGGGTTGAACCAGATGAATATAATTTAGAAGAAGCACGAATAAAAAGTCATCCTTCTCAAATAGCCCTGTTAGGTAGTCAGATAAAGTGTGATGTATTAGAATCTTTTCCAACACCATCTCGTTTTGATGTTTGTTTTTTATTTTTCTCAATTCATTATTTGGATTTAGAAAAGTTGGCTAAAGATTTAAGTCGATGCTCGATAGTTGTGATAACTTGTTTAGACGGACAATTAATTAAATCTGCAATCGAAGAACGAAAAGAAGATAAATTAGATATAGGCATTGGTTATATATCTTTAGAATATTGTGGAAGTCAACAACCTTTATTACAGGTACAATTAGATTCATTTACCAAAGATCAATATGAAAAAATAGTTGATATCAATCATATTATTCAAGTTATAGAACAACAAACAGGAAAGATGATAATACGTAATGAATTATTTCCTCCATTGAAAAAACAAACAAAAAAAATAATAAATTTTAGTGCAATGCATCGTATACTGGTATTTAAGTCGTAATATATAGACTATTATTTGTTACAACACCGCTAAATAATTTATCCATATGATCATCTAATAAATTAATAGAATCATAATTCTCTCTAATTGCACATGCGTTTTTAACTTGATCTAAAAAATTGCAAATACGCAAGATCCCTTTAATAAAATCTCCTAGCCGGCATGTTTCTAATCTTTCAGCTACTTTAATAAAATCT
>TARA_Y100000385_G_scaffold50240_1_pt1 | contig 11859 bp, 10 predicted proteins | sample TARA_Y100000385 | Tara Oceans TARA_Y100000385 (sample SAMEA2620980) | marine metagenome | biome: marine biome (ENVO:00000447); feature: surface water layer (ENVO:00002042); material: "saline water (ENVO:00002010), including plankton (ENVO:xxxxxxxx)" | depth 5 m
ATTGTTTATATTTTATTTCTACTAGTTTTCCCCGCTTCTCTAATCGCACTTTACTTAGGACAAAAATATATCCACCAGAGGACTATACTAAGTCTACATACAGCTAGCCCTACCATCCGTTGGAATAGGGGCATCAAGGCTTTTATTATTACCTGGTTTGTACTTGGAATTGTCTCTGTAGCAGGCCATCTAAGCGGATTAAGTATTATAAAAACTAACTTTCAGGCTGAAAATACTTTGCTTTATTTAGTTTTATCTCTTGCTCTTATTCCTCTACAATCTGGGACTGAAGAAATAGTATTTCGAGGGTATTTGAACCAGTGGTTTACACACTTGTTAAAAAACAAGTGGATAGCCTTCATAATCTCTAGTGCTCTTTTTGCTTCGATGCACCTCTCCAATCCTGAGGCCTTAAAAGGAGCAGAAAATGGAGTTTTATTACTGACAATGAGCGGATATTTCTTGTTCGGTTTTTTTGCTTGCTTATTAGTTTGGATGGATAATGGGCTCGAATCTGCAATTGGCTTTCATGCAGCCAATAATACGTTTGCAGCTATATTTGTTAATTATGAGGGGTCTGTTTTGCCGGTACCTTCATTATTTATGGCGAAACCAGATTTTAATTTAGATACGCCATTAATGCTCATATCTTTAGCTCTGATAACGGCAATTTTATATAAGACCAGATAAACATACTGGCAGCTAATTCCAATTAAACTTGAGTGTCATTTAGGTATAAAAAAAGCCGCCCCTAGAGGCGGCTCAATATTTAAAGTTTTGTATCCTTAGAACTTGTAACGAACAGAAGCGCCGTAAGTTCTTGGCTGACTTGGGTATGCATTTATAGTTGCACCTTGAACAACACCTGGGAATGCAGATGTATATGACTGATCATTGTTTAAGTTTCTGGCCCATATCATAAATGAAACGCCGCTATCAAAACCAACACCCGCTGATGCATTAATGATGTTAGTTGATCGCGTTAGTCCCGCAATATTGTCAACAATTTGAACGTCACTCTCATATTGATAATCAGCTCTTACAAACCCTGAGATACCATCTGAGAAATCATGAGTGTATGTCGCAGAAGTTGAAAGCGAAAGTTCATTAATACCAGCTGGTCTTTGACCTGAAAGATCAATAACAGTTCCATTTGGTCCCGGAGCAGTTGGGAAACTGTCATAGACAGGATCCTGCAGAACACCGGCAAATGTGACATGTAACGGATCCATTAGCTTGAATGTTGAGTCCCACTCAATACCGCGAGTTGACTGAGTACCAGCGTTAGCTAACACAAAACCAGTACCCTGGAAGATTGTTGACTGGAAATTTTCAATTGTCTGGTCAAACGCAGCAAAATTGAATGTACCCCAATCACCTTTAGCTTTGAAACCAATTTCAGCAACTTCAGATGTCTCTGGCTCAGAGTAACGTGTACCAAAATTACGTCCAGTTGATGGTACGTAATTGTTTGGAAGCAATCCTGCAGCCGCAAGAGCTAAAGCATCGGCTTGGAATGGGCGAGAGTCGCGCGTTAAGTTCCATGATGCTGATTTAAAGCCAGTAGCGTATCTACCATAAATATTGATAGTATCATTAACTTCATAATTAAACTGTCCTGTGTAGGTAAGTTTATTATTATCAGTAATACCGTCCTCAACAGCATTAGGATATGCTAATAATTGTGGTTGGAACTGAAGTCCAAAAAGTGGGCCTAGCGGGTTTGCTGTTGCATCGTTCATGGCTGCTTGAGGAATGGCTGCAACGCTAGCAGCTACTTGAGCTTGAAATCCTGGGAACACTACTGTACCTGGAAGAGTATTTCCTGCGGCATCAATAAAACATGTAGCGCCCAGTACAGCACCAACGTTAGCAGGCGAGAATGGAAGTGCTCCTAATCCGCAAGAGGCAGCTAAAGCTGGGAAATTAGCTGCAAGACCTGAGCCTATAAGAACAGCACGTCCTTCCGCGCCGCTGAAGTCAATGTTACCAAAGACATCATTGTTGTCTGTGCGAAGAGATACATTTTTCTTATCCTGAGTATAGTTTAAACCCACACTAAGAGTTAGCTTATCAGTTACTTCAAAATCAGCATTACCGAAAAGACTGATCGCCTCGTTGTTCTGTTTTGCAAATTCATCAATAGTGGTATCATCAGCAAAGAATGTACCAGGAGCGTAACCTAATATAGCTTCAACACCACCTAGAACAGAAGCACCGCCAGCGAGAAGATCAATATAGGTTCTTGTATCATCACCATAAAGCAAACCAGATTTCTGATCGATACTCTCATCAAAATAGTAGCCGCCCAACATGACGTCAACTTTATCAGAAACTTCTACATCTAGACGTAATTCTTGTGTAAATGTTCTGATATCAACATTTTGATAAACATTTTTTAAGAATTCGAGTGAGTTGTAATCTGAGTCAGATCCGTAATCGGAGTCGTTCGCGCGATATGCTGTAATAGATGTAACATCGATGTTACCCATTTTGAATTTACTTTCGAGCGAAACGCCTCTGTCTTTGATCTCATTCTGGGAATTTGAGTTACCATATGTTTCATATGAGAACTGATTATCAGAAGATGGCTGATTTCCACCTAGCGCCTGTATTATATTTCTAACATTTGGCTGTCCGGCAGCAAAAGGTCCGTCAATTGCAACACCTGTACCGCAACAATTTTCATCAATAGTGCTTCTGTCAAAAATCAAACGGAAAGATGTATCATCACTAGGCTCCCACATAATTTGACCGCGCATATTCCAACGATCGATCTCGTTAAAATCATCAGCCTCTGCAAGGTTAACGAAGTAACCATCACGTTGCTGAAAACCAAGACCTAAACTAACTGCCATATTGTCTGTTACTGCGCCCTCAACAAAGCCTTTGGCATAGATTTGATTATACCGGCCATATCCAGCTTCAACATAGCCACCTGTTTCATAGCTTGGGGCTGAAGTTACTACGCTCACAACACCGGCAGACGCATTTTTACCGAAGAGAGTTGATTGTGGTCCAGAAAGCACTTCGACGCGTTCTAGGTTTGGCAAATCTCCAATTTGTGCAGCTGCACGTGATCTGTATACACCATCAATGAAAACACCAACAGCTGGCTCAATACCTAAATTGTTACCGCCATTACCAAAGCCTCTAATTGCGAGACTTGTGTTAGCTGAGTTTTGAAGTTGTGAAACACGGAATGTAGGTACAACAGACTGAAGGTCTTTAATGTCCAAAATTTGCGCTTTTTCGATTACGTCTGCAGTAGTTACAGAAACTGATAAAGGCACTTCTTGAAGAGTTTTAGCACGTTTAGTCGCTGTTACTATAATTTCATCTCCTGAGCTATCTTGCGCAAGAGCTGGTGTGGCAGCAACCAAAAGAGTTGTGCCGAGTAAAAGGGTTTTTTTGAGCATGGTTTCCCCGTATGCAAAGTTAAGTTATACACCACTCTTAGGTGGTATTTATGAACAAATCGCTACTATGTAGAAATATTTATATCAAGTAAGATAAATATTTATTGGGTAATTTGTCATGACTGTGTCTTATTTAACACACATTAAATATAGGCATTTAAACCCATTTGAGAGAAAAAAACAAATAATAATAGTATGATTAAAAGAGTTTTATTTATTCATTTATGATCACTTACATGATAAAGCTTTCATATGACTTCTTTATGTAACGATGAGACAGAAACTACTGTGAATGAAAAGTGGCTTACGGCTGTTGCTGAACCTAAAGATATAGGTATACGTGTAGATAAATGGCTTGCTACTTGGACTAAATTATCGAGAGCACGAATTGGCGCACTCATAGAAGCTAAACAAGTAAGGGCAGATGGTGACATAATCAACAAACCCACAAACAAAGTAAGAGAAAATGTTGAATATGCTGTTCTCGTACCACCTCCCATTGATGATACTCCTAAACCTGAGAATATTTATCTAGATATCCTATTTGAAGATGAACAACTTATTGTCGTTAATAAGTCTGCCGGCATGACAGTTCATCCTGCTCCAGGTTCTCGTTCAGCTACGCTGGTTAACGCACTGCTACATCATTGCGCTGATAGTCTATCAGGCATTGGAGGGGTTTTAAGACCAGGAATTGTCCATAGACTTGATAAAGATACATCAGGTGTATTGGTGGTTGCAAAAACTGATCGCGCGCACAGGTATTTATCAAAGCAATTTGCCAAACATACAGTCGAGAGACTTTACATTAGTCTCGTTAGAAGTGCGCCAAAGCCTCGAGAAGGTAAAATTGCAACCCGAATAGCCCGCAGCCCCAATGACAGAAAAAAGCAATCGGTAGTAAGAGGTACATTAAACAATATAGAATCATCTGATCATGGCAGGCACGCCATCACTAATTACAAATACTGCAAAGGTTACGGCCAGCAGCCGAATGCAGCAGTTGGTATACCACAAGTTAGCATGGTTGAATGCAGGCTTGAAACAGGGAGAACACATCAAATACGAGTGCATTTGGCACATATTGGATGCCCCTTACTTGGCGATCCTCTATACGGTAAACAACGTGCTTTCTTGACAAGTAAAGATCCCAATGAAGCCATTGTAAAGACTGCGATCGGAAATTTAAAACGACAAGCACTGCATGCAGCAAGTTTGGGCTTTAAGCACCCCATAACCAGAGAGTTTATGTTATTTGAAAGCCCTATACCAAATGATATGTCTGAACTCATTGTCGCTTTGGAAAAACTTAATAAACAATAAATTTAATCCAAAAACCTTTTAAAATAGTAGAAAAACATTATATAGTGCTACCGGAGATCTCTAATGGTTGATAGTAAAACAAAATTACCCGCTAAAAAACGCGATTATAATGCTAAAAAAGCTGATGCTTCCTATTCAGGAAACATGAGCCTATCAATGACATTATCACCAGAGCAAGGGCTTAACCGTTATTTGCAAGAAGTTCGGAAATTTCCTATGCTTGAAAGGGACGAGGAATTTATGCTCGCGAAGCGGTGGATAGAACAACAAGATTCAAATGCTGCAGAAAAAATGGTTACTTCACATCTTCGCCTAGTTGCTAAAATTGCTATGGGTTATAGGGGGTATGGTCTTCCGATTGGTGAAGTTATTTCTGAAGGAAATGTTGGCTTAATGCAAGCCGTGAAAAAGTTTGATCCCGACAAAGGGTTTCGTCTATCAACTTATGCAATGTGGTGGATACGAGCTGCAATTCAGGAATATGTACTGCGCTCCTGGTCTCTCGTAAAAATGGGTACAACAGCCGCACAAAAAAAACTATTCTTTAACTTAAGGCGCCTTAAAGGCGAAATGAAGGCCATTGAGGATGGGGACCTTACTCCCGAACATGTCACAAAAATAGCAACTAAACTTGGGGTTAAAGAAGAAGAAGTCACCTCAATGAATAGAAGGATGGGTCACGGAGGCGACGCTTCACTAAATGTGAGTATAGGGGGTGAAGATGGAAGCTCAGAATGGCAAGATTGGCTCCAAGATGATACAGAAACTCAAGAGGAGGCTTTAGGTCAAGATCAGGAGCATAATGCGAAGATGGAATTGCTAAAAACAGCCATGTCTGCTCTTAATGAACGAGAACAAGATATAATATCCAAAAGGCGCTTAGCTGATAAACCTATGACTCTCGAAGAGCTAGCTATTATCTATGGCGTATCACGTGAGAGAATTAGGCAAATAGAAGCTCGGGCATTCGAAAAACTTCAGGAAGCTATGATGAATTCTGCAAAATCTTCAGGACTTATTGAAGGGCATTGAACTCAACTAAAACTATAACGTATCAGACGCAGGAATAATTGTAACACTTTCGCCGCAACCACAGGCATCGGTCTGATTGGGATTAGTAAAGGTAAACCTAGAAGATAAAACATCTACTTCATAATCTATTACTGAACCTAAAATAAATAGGACTGCCTTAGCATCAACAACAATCTGAACTCCATTATCCTCAACTACTTCATCAAATTTTTGCGGCTCTGATATATAGTCCATAAGGTATTCCATACCAGCGCAACCGCCATTCTGAACGCCTACTCTGAGAAAACCTTCATCCTTTTCGTTAAGAATTTCTCTAACTCTATTTGATGCTGCATCAGTTAATGTTACTAATTTGGCCCGAGGTTTTCTAATTTGTTTAATATCATTCATCAGCTTACAACATATTTAGTTCAAGACGAGCTTCATCACTCATGCGATCTGGTGTCCACGGTGGATCAAAAGTCATACTGACTTCAACCCTAGCAACTCCTGCAACAACTTCGCAAGCCTCCCTAACCCATTCTGGCATCTCACCAGCTACAGGGCAACCTGGCGCAGTTAATGTCATTTCAACTTTTAGGAGGCGGTCATCTTCAAGCTCCACACCATATATCAAGCCAAGCTCATAAATATCAACAGGTATCTCAGGATCATATACCGACTTAAGCTGAGAAATAACGTCATTCGTAATTTGTTCAATTTCGCTATCCGATGGCTTTTCATGAGTAGGAATTACATTAATTACATCTCGCTCAGGCTTAGCAGTTTTTTCAACTTTACTTTCAAATCCAGGTATTTGAGCATTAGCCAATGCTTCTGCTCGCCTTTGCCTATCATGTGCTGGGTCAATCATTGTCATCTCTTAATTAAATTTTTTCATGATAAAAAATTAATAGCTCTCTTTAAACCATCAACAAATCGGTCAGCTTCTTCAATTGTATTATAAATACCAAAGCTAGCTCGCGCCGTTGAGTGTATTCCGAAGCTATTCATAAGTGGCTGAGTACAATGTTGTCCAGCCCTAATAGCAACACCATATTTATCAAGTATCTGAGCTACATCATGCGCATGTATACCATTTATATTGAAAGCTAAAACAGGCCCCTTATTTTCTGCACTTCCAATAAGTTTGAAGTCTTCAATACTCATTAATTGCTCCACGGCATGATTGTAAACAGAATTTTCATGCGCATGGATTTCAGACAAATCATACTGCGAATACCAATCTATAGCAGCACCAAGACCAATCGCTTGAAGTATTGGCGGCGTTCCCGCTTCAAATTTGAATGGGGGGTCATTGTAGGTCACACGATCTTCAAAAACATCTTCAATCATTTCCCCACCACCGTTAAACGGTTGCATTCTTTCTTGAATACTAGTTTTTGCATACAATGCACCTATACCTGTGGGCCCATAAAGTTTATGACCTGTCATGCAAAAAAGATCAGCATCTATTCCTATCACATCAATTGGCATGTGAACAGTTGATTGAGTACCATCAACTATAAATACAGCTCCGGAATTATGTGCGAGTTGACCAATTTCCTTTACAGGATTAATTGTACCCAACACATTTGACATATGAACAATTGAAACTATTTTTGTTTTTGGGCCAAGGATAGCTTTATATGCTTCTAAATCCAAATTTCCTTGCTCTGTAACAGGAATATATTTTAAAACTGCACCGCATCTTTCTCTTAAGAAGTGCCAGGGTACAATATTCGAGTGATGTTCCATTTGCGATAAAATTATCTCATCCCCAGGCTGTATTTCATTCATTAGTCCATATGCAGCTAGGTTGAGGGCCTCAGAGGCGCCTTTGGTAAAAATAATATTTGATGCTTTAGGTGCTCCTAAAAAATTTGCGACTTTTATTCTCGAGTTTTCATAAGCTTCTGTTGTTTCGTTAGCGAGTGTATGTAAGCCTCTATGAACATTACCGTAACTATGACTCATCTGTTCGGAAATTGCATTTATCACACTAAGGGGCTTTTGAGCAGAAGCAGCATTATCAAGGTATGCTAAGCTATAATTATTAACTTTACGGTTAAGAATTGGGAACTGCTTTCTTACAGCATGGATATCAAATCCTTCAAATTTCTGAATATTATTATTGATAGTCATCACAATCTACCCCGAATTTTAGTCAAAATATTTTCTCTCAATTGATCATCCTCAAGCGAATAAAAAACATCACTGACAAAAGCCTCCGTCAACATAGCCTCAGCTTTAGCAAGAGGAATAGATCTTTGACGTAGATAAAAAAGAACATCTTCATCTAATTGACCAATAGTATTACCATGGGCACATGCAACATCATCAGCGTAAATTTCGAGTTCAGGCTTTGATCTTATCTTGCTCGTATCAGACAGCATTAATGCATCATGCCGCATTTCAGCATTTGTATGCTGTGCAGGTCTATGTACATGAAATTTTCCCTGAAAAACTCCGCTAGATTTATCTTTGACAACACCTTTAACTAATTGTCTTATATGGCAGTTTTGTTTTAACAACTCGATATTACTAGTCATATCACAATGACGATTTCCACTTAATAAATAAGCACCATTAATCGTGGCATTTAAGTTTTCACCGCTTGCAGTAAGTATAGTTTCAAATCTTGATAAAGCACTGCCAAATGAGATGGTATTTTGAGTAATTTTTGTGTTGGGTCCTGAATTAATTATAGCACTTGAAATTCTTACAGTTTCTTGGACGTCATCATGAAATATGATCCTATCCAACTCACCTTTGTCCATGATGTTTATAATGATATTTGTATTAATAAAAGAATTAGATTGGCTTTCATGGTATTCAACCAAAGATAAACATCCACCCGTATTAATATTAATAATAATTCTTGAGTGACCACTATTTAGATTACTAATTATTAGAGATTGGTCTGACTTAAAACTCTTAGGAACATTAATTTTCCAAGCCTTATTGCAATAATTTTCAACCAGTGTACTTGAGATATTTTTTACAGAACTAAACTCACAATCAACTTCTTCTAGTGTAAGACCATCTGGTAGTAGGAAATTAGGTTTATTTTCATCTTCAATGCCATCAGATAAATGACTCAAAGAACTTCTTAAATCTGAATATTTCCACTTTTCATCGCGTCGGCTAGGAAATAAGCTCATATCATGCGTAAGCATCATAACCCTCTATTTCTAGTTTTTTAGCAAATTCAGCATTGCCACTGGCAGCAATCCTACCAGCAGATAAAACATGTACCTTATCAGGGACTATGTAATCTAATAGTCTTTGATAATGGGTAATAATAAGGATTCCTCTTTTGGGGTCTCGTAATTTATTCACGCCTTCAGCAACAACTCTCAACGCATCAACATCAAGACCAGAGTCGGTTTCATCCATAAGTATAAAATTAGGCTCGAGCATCATCATTTGAAAAATTTCCATACGCTTTTTCTCTCCCCCAGAAAAACCTACATTCAATGGTCTTTTGAGCATGTCTGGTTTAATTTTTAATTCCGTTGCTAGTGCTCTGGACTTCTTTAAAAATTCAGGAGCTCCCATTTCATCCAAACCGTTTGCTCGGCGTTGGGCATTTAGAGCTGTTTTAAGAAATGTCATTGTTGGAACGCCTGGTATTTCAATCGGGTATTGAAATGATAAAAATACACCTTTAGCGGCCCTCTCCTCTGGAGAAAAATCCAGTAAAGACTCTCCAGAAAGCAATACCTCACCACCCGTAACTTCATAACCAGGCTTGCCTGTTAAAACATATGATAATGTTGACTTTCCAGCACCATTTGGGCCCATAATAGCATGAACTTCACCGGCTGGCACGGCCAGAGACAAATTATTGATAATTTGTTTATTACCATCATCAACATTAGCGGATAAATTATTGATTCTTAACATTTTATTCTTTCTATTTAAACTTTAAAAAATACAATCTTACTCTTTTAGCAATCTACAGATTGCCAATTAGAAGTTACCTCATTTTTTACGCACTTAATTCTTAAACCAAAATCATTCACTAATTCTAGGTCATCCACATTCTTAAAGCTTATAAAAATCTCTTCCGCACTCACGGGTATTTTTGATTTATCAGCTGCACTAAACAATAATATGTTATCATCGTTTTGTTTAAACTCAGCTTGAGCAGTAGAAACTATACCATTCCCGCTTTTAGGAGCGAAGTGTAACCTAATAACATCAATTGCTTCCCCCCGGGTTAAACCTAGTTTTAAACCAATCAAGCTGGCTAGTGTTTGTGAGTAACGATCATTCAGAATTTTTTTTTCTACCATTGCAATGGATATGTGATTTGCACTGGTTTGAGGTTCATTTTCAATCAGACTCACAGATTGCTGTGATACAGCCAATGGTTTCACATCTGTGCAGGATATTAATATTAAAAAAAAAGGAATAAAATACCTCATTAACCAACACTACCTTCGAGACTTATTGCAACAAGCTTTTGAGCCTCAACGGCAAACTCCATTGGTAATTCCTGCAGAACTTCCCTACAGAACCCATTTACAAGCATAGCAACAGCATCTTCTTCGGATAGACCTCGTTGTCTGCAGTAAAATAGCTGCTCTTCAGATAACTTACTAGTTGTAGCTTCATGTTCAAATTGGGATGAAGGGCTATCACTTTCTATGTATGGTACAGTATGCGCACCACATTTATCGCCAATAAGTAAGCTATCACATTGGGTAAAATTACGAGAATTTTTTGCTTTTTTATGCGCAGTAACTAAGCCTCTGTAAGTACTATTAGATTTTCCCGCACTGATACCTTTTGAAATAATTCGCGACTTGGTATTTTCACCAAGGTGTATCATTTTTGTTCCCGTATCAGCCTGCTGATGGCCGTTAGTAATTGCTATCGAATAAAATTCTCCTTGGCTGTTATCGCCTCTTAAGATACAGCTAGGGTACTTCCAGGTAACAGCAGAACCCGTCTCAACCTGCGTCCAACTTACCTTTGAGTTTTCACCGCGGCAATCAGCTCTTTTGGTAACAAAATTATAAACTCCCCCCTTACCCTCACTATCACCGGGCCACCAATTCTGAACAGTAGAGTACTTAACTTCTGCATCATCGTGAACTATTATTTCTACAATCGCGGCATGCAGTTGATTCTCATCACGCATAGGGGCTGTGCAGCCCTCTAAATATGAAACATAAGAGCCTTTATCAGCAATAATTAGTGTTCTCTCAAACTGGCCAGTTCCTTGGGCGTTCATTCTAAAGTATGTGGAAAGCTCCATAGGACACCTAACACCTTCAGGAATATAGACAAATGACCCATCAGAAAATACTGCGTTATTTAGTGTTGCATAGTAATTATCTGTCAAAGGAACTACCGTACCCATATATTTTCTGACAAGCTCTGGGTGCTCTTTGACTGCCTCAGAAAAAGAGCAAAATATAATACCCTTCTCAGCTAATTCTTTTTTAAACGTCGTAACCACTGAAACCGAGTCCAAAACAGCATCTACGGCAACTTTTGGAGCTCCTTTTACTCCTGCCAGAACCTCTTGTTCCTTTAGAGAAATTCCTAATTTGTCATAAATAGCTAATATTTCTGGATCAACTTCATCTAATGATTTAGGTTTATCATCATCAGACTTAGGGGCGGCATAATAATAAGCATCTTGAAAATCTATTTTTGGATAGTCCACGTTAGCCCATACAGGCTCTTTTAAGTTCAACCACCTATTATATGCCTCTAAGCGCCAATCTAGAAGCCACTGCGGTTCATCTTTTTTTGCTGAAATAAACTTAACAATATCTTCATTTAATCCTTTTGGAGCAAACTCTTGTTCTATGTCACTATCAAAACCATATTTGTATTTTTCAGCCTCGAGTGAGCTAACTCCATCTACGGTTGACTTTTCAATACTAGATTTAATTTTTACTTCTTCACTCATTTGTTATTTCCGTTCTATTACGTATATTCGACCAAGCTGATAAAATCTGATCAACGTCTTTGCTTATACTTTTATAACCAAAACTTACTCTAATTGCACCCTTAGGAGCAGCATTCGATAAGCCCATTGATTTTATGATGCGGTTTTCATTAGACTTACCAGAAGAACACGCAG
>TARA_Y100000385_G_scaffold291902_1_pt1 | contig 11857 bp, 7 predicted proteins | sample TARA_Y100000385 | Tara Oceans TARA_Y100000385 (sample SAMEA2620980) | marine metagenome | biome: marine biome (ENVO:00000447); feature: surface water layer (ENVO:00002042); material: "saline water (ENVO:00002010), including plankton (ENVO:xxxxxxxx)" | depth 5 m
TTATCACTTGCCTTATAAGACGTCACAGCAGAGCCGTAAAAGTTGAACGAGAATGGGATTGTTTGAGCACTAGACAAAACATCCAAAGATGGAATGGCTAGGACTGCAGTTCCAGCATTATTGTAGGCGTATGGATCCGCCGTTCCAGTTGAAGTTGAAGTGCTATAATTCTGTGCAGAGACTGCGGAAGTGATAGCAATACAACTTAAAATTGTAAAGATTTTTTTCATAGTGATGATAAATTAGCTTGTGATTACATTAATGGATCAAAGATAGCGATAGTATCTCTGTGAATCCTAATGATTAAGGTTAAAAACAATCCGACCCGTGGAATCTCCTATTTTTTAACATGCGAAGGACATAAATGTGGTAAAATGAACAACATTTAAGTTTTCTAATTGACCAAGTCCTACTTAATGGTCATCGTGAATGGTAATCTCATTTGAATGCCTTGAAACGATTCTAGTTCCCTAAGTTGATTATAGTAAACAACTAGAGACGCAGGTAACTCAGGTGCCGATGATTTGATAGACATTTTTTCTTGTGCTTCTAGTTGCTCAATGAAATCTCCAAGCGCATCTTTTTTAACCTTTGGATAGTATAGAATTTTCTCTTCAATAATTTTTGATTTTTTAGCGGCGTACGCTATTGCATCTTTTAAACCTCCAAGTTCATCGATTAATCCAATTTTCTTTGCATCGCGACCAGTCCATACACGACCACGTGCAATTGCTTGAACTTGAGCTTTTGTCATGCCACGGCCTTCTGCAACGACACTCTTAAAATCGTCATAGATATCATCCACACTTTCTTGGATAATTTTCATTTCCTCTTCCGTAAGGCGTTCATTGGTTGTGAGAATCGAATGCGCATTTGTTTCAGCACGATCGAACGTAAATCCTAATTTATTTTCAAGCATATCACCAGTGTAAGGGATCACTCCAAAAACACCAATGGACCCTGTTATTGTTGTAGGTTCTGCAAATATGGCAGTTGCTGGCGCGGCTATGTAGTAACCTCCAGAAGCTGCTACGTCCCCCATAGAGACGATTACCTTCTTCGTCTTGTTAGTCAGTTTAACTTCTCGCCAAATTTCATCACTGGCTAAAGCACTACCTCCAGGACTATTAATTCTGAATACAATAGTTTTTATTGATTTATTAGCACGAACATCTCTAAAGAGCTTACAGATTTGTTCAGATGTGAGTCCGTCTCCGCTTCTTGAAACTCCGCCTTCAGCGAGAATCACTGCAATATTTGGTTCATCAGCCTCATTCAATGTTTGATTCTGATAAAAACGTTTTTTAGCATATTTCGAGAAGCTTAACAACTCTAATTCTTCATCTTTTTTAGTTCCTGCTTTCTTCGCTAGTAGCTTTAGGATTTCATCTTTGTACTTAACACCATCCACTAATTTGTATTTAACAGCATCCTCGATGTCTCGAACTAATGCTTCTTCGGCAAGCTGATCTAGTTTTTCTGGAGTTGTTTTTCTGTCGGTAGCAATTTCTTTGCGAATATCTAGCCACATGCTGGATAGGAACTGTTCAACCTGTACTCTAGATGAGTCACTCATGTTATCTCGCAAGAATGGTTCTACAGCACTTTTGAAATCATTACCACTCCCTCTGATTACTTGCATTTCCACATCCAATTTCTCTAGAGTGTTTTTATAGAATGTCATTTCTGTTCCTAAACCAAGGAACTCAAAATTTGAGCTAGGGAATCCATAATTTTTATCTGCTGCTGATGCAATGTAATATTGCTTAAGTGACACGACTTCGCCGCTGTTATAGGCCATAACCCATTTTCCAGCCTTTTCAAAATCATTTATCGCTTTTCTGATTTCTCTTGCCGTGGCATATCCGCACTGCGCTCCCTCAAGTTCTAAATAGATTCCTTTGATTTTATCGTCATCTTTGGCCTGTTCAAATCCATGAAGAATATCAGCCAGACCAATTTTTGTAACCATACCCATGCTTATTGGGTCAAATTTAGATTGACTCTTCTCTGCTATGGGTCCGTTGAGCGACATATGAAGGACTGTATTGTCTTTTACCTTCAAACCCGCATCTTGACTCAAAGCATTTATGAAGCCACGAATCATAAAGAACCATATAAGTAATCCAATAACTGAGACAATGAGTGCGGCCCATAAGCTTGGCCAAAAGATCTTTCCGAACCTGATCTTTGCAGGTGCTGCTGACGCTTTTGACTGAGCTGGAGTAATTGGGTTGTATGACATAGAATTGTTTTAATCTATTAGTTTAAGCCAAAATTATTGGCTAGAACAAATATAGAATCAGAGATTCATGAATTAACTTGAAAAATGATGGGTGGTCTCATAATATGGATGGAGTTTGCTTTTTATGGATAAAGACTGTGCATTCCAATGAGTTAGAGGTTCCCTAGACTTTCTCATAAAAAGTGTGTAAATTGCAGATCAAACTATACAACTCAGAAAATGAAAAAAATAGCAACAATTATTGCGATTATTGCGTTTGCGTGCACCTCCTTTGCACAAGAACAGTACTCAAGAGTCAAGATCTTCACCGATTCAGAAGGATTATCTCAACTAGCTACACTTGGTGTATCAGTAGATCATGGTGTTACCAAGAAGAATACTTTCTTTATTAGCGCTTTCTCCGCGACTGAAATTGAAACAATGAAGAACAATGGATTTCAATACGAAATTCTCATTGAGGATTTAAAAGCGTTCTACATGGAACGAAATAAAAATCCAGAGCCAGAGACTAAGAATGTAAACTGCGCAACCTCTGGTGGCGGTGGTTTTTCGCCAGCCGTTCCTGTAAACCACTATGAAAACAGTTCATACGCTGGGTTCTACAAATATCAAAATATGCTCGATGCATTAGATGATATGGCAATACAATACCCTACATTGATAACTCCAAGAACGGGTATTTCAACTTTCATGACGCACGAAAATCGTCCGATCTATCATGTGAAGATTTCAGATAATCCTATGACGGATGATGCTACTGAGCCAAATGTTCTCTATACAGCTATTCATCACGCACGTGAACCATTATCAATGACTCAGACAATATTCTACATGTGGTACTTGTTAGAAAATTATGCTTCGGATGATGAGGTTAAGTTTTTAGTGGATAACACTGAAATGTACTTCGTACCATGTATCAACCCTGATGGATATATTGAGAATGAATCAAATGATCCTGGAGGATTTGGAATGCATAGAAAGAATAAGGCTCCTGTAGGATCATCGAACCCAGGAGTTGATTTGAATAGAAACTACGCCTATGGTTGGAATACTACTGGTGTGAGTTCAAATCCAAACAATGATACTTACCCTGGAACTTCAGCTTTCTCTGAACCAGAGACACAAGCAATGAAATGGTTGGTTGAAACATACGACATGGAATTAGCATTTAACTCACATACATATGGTGATTTGATCCTACACCCTATTGGAACAACTGACGCAGAATTCGCCGATCACCATGATTACTTTCAGGAAATTTCAGGATTTATGGTTCAGTACAATGGTTATGTGAATCAAAAGAGTTCTGGATTATATCCAGCTTCTGGCGATTCAGATGATTATATGTATAAAGTGGACATAGGTGTTGGAAGTAAGGATACTGTTTTTGCTATGACTCCTGAAGTTGGGGATGATTTCTGGCCATCACAAGCTGGTATCGTTCCAACTTGTCTCGAGATGATTCATCCAAACTTGACGCTGGCGCATTTAGCACATAACTACCACGTTGCCTCTGAAACAGATGCTCCAACAATGTCAGCAATGACAGGGAACTTCAATCACGATATAACTCGTTTGGGTAGAATGGCCGGAGCAGTTGATGTTTCGATTGAGCCCTTAACGAATATTCAATCAGTTGGGGCAGCAGTGACTTATAACTTAGGTATTAGTCAAGCATCTTCGGGAACAATTTCATACGTGTTAGATCCAGCAATCTTATTTGGTGACGAAGTAAAATATGTATTGAATGTGGAGTATGCTTCATGGACAGATAGAGATACAGTCACAAAAACTTTTGGATCATTGACGCTGCAGTATTCAGAAGATGCGTCAAGCACAGCAAATTGGACAGGTGACTGGGCAACAACTGGTTCTGAATATGTTTCTCCTTCAACTAGCTTCACTGATAGTCCGACAGGGAATTATTCGAACAATACATTTAAGACGTATGAGTTCGATCAGGATATTGATTTGACAAATGCGACAGGTGCAGCAGCGGCCTATTATGCAATGTGGGATATTGAAGCGAACTATGATTATGCTCAATTCCAAGTTTCTGTTGATGGAGGATCTAATTGGATTGGTCAATGTGGTGCCTATACAGTTGAAGGAACGGATGCGAATGGATCTGTTCAACCAGATGGAGAACCTGTTTATGAAGGAACGCAAAGCTCATGGGTCTCAGAAAACGTTAGTTTAAGTGATTACCTAGGTCAGGTTATTCGAGTACGTTTTGTGCTTGAGTCTGACGGAGGTGTTAGAGAAGATGGGTTCTACTTTGATGATTTTACAATCAGCTATGACGCAACTTCTGCAGGTTTAGATGAGTTTGCTTTTGATGTGAAAACAATACCTAATCCTGCAAATAATCAAGCATACGTAAGTTTCTCTAAGGTTATTTCTGATGGTTCAGTAAAAGTTTACAACCAAGCCGGTCAAGCGATAGAGATTCAGGAAATTACTCAACAAACAAATAAAGTAACTATCAACACTGCTGAATATGCTGAAGGGGTGTATTTAGTCTTCGTTGAAGAGAATGGGGTAGCAGTTAAGCCAGTTAAATTGGTGGTGCTACACTAATAGAATTTAAAAAGTAAAAAGAAGATCCTGTTGTATTCTTACAGCAGGATTTTTTTTATCCATGCATTGTTTCGCCCTTACCATATTTTTCCATTAGGGTTGCTTCGAAGGCTAGAAAATCATTCCAACGCTTATCTACGTCAATGGATGGGCCGTATTTTCGAGCGAAACCCAAAAAAGTCGTGTAGTGGCGTGCTTCGCTTTCCATTAAACTGCGGTAAAAGTCGCGTAAATCAGTATCCTCCATCTGTTCTGAGAGCATTCTGAATCGTTCACAACTCCTAGCTTCAACCATGGCTCCAACGAGCATGCGACTGACGAGCTGATTCTCCTTTGATCCACCGCCATGATGCTCTCCCATATATGCAATTAAATCACCAACATAAGGATCGCGTCTTTCATGCCCTAGTTTCAGTCCGCGCTCTAGAATTTTATCATGAACCATTGAAAAGTGCTCCATTTCCTCTTGAACGATTTCAGTCATGGCTTTAACAAGATCAGGATATTCAGGATGCTTGACGATCACTGTAATCGCATTACTTGCAGCCTTTTGTTCACAATAGGCATGATCCGTAAGAATTTCTTCGATATTCTTCTCGACAATGTTTACCCAGCGTGGGTCAGTCGGTAATTTAAGTCCTAACATTTTTTGAGCTTTAATACAAAGTTAATGCTTGTTCAGGTGATTTCCGTACTTGAATTTATATTTTTGTAGTTCAAATCATTCTTATGAGAGTAGTTACTGTTCTTCTTTTTTCAGGTTTATTATTTAATGCCTCTGCTCAGCAGTCGGATTCTCCGAAACTGATAGTAGGAATTGTTGTAGATCAAATGTGTTATGAATACCTCTATCGATATTATGATAAGTTTTGTGATGGTGGTTTCCGCAAACTGATGGAGAATGGTACAAATTGTCGGAATACAGTCTATAACTACATTCCAACATACACTGGGCCAGGACATGCATCTATTTATACAGGAACAACGCCTAGTAATCATGGAATTGTCGGAAATGATTGGTTCAGTAGAGCAGAAGGTACTTCGGTAAACTGCGTTGAGGATACAACAGTGAGTACTGTCGGTTCGATGTCGGATTACGGGAAATTTTCTCCCAAAAGACTACGCGCAAATACCGTGACTGATCAATTGAAATTGACTTACCCGGATGCAAATGTAATTTCCATGTCCATTAAAAACCGTGGGGCAATTTTACCTGGAGGACACATGAGTGATGGCTCATACTGGTACGACTTCAATACAGGCTCATTTATTACAAGTACATTTTTCAGTCCTGAGTTACCATCTTGGGTTGAGAAGTTTAATGGTAAGAAGTACGCTGACAAATATCTGAAGCAAGTTTGGGAGCCAATCATGGATATTGATGCATATGCTGAGAGTGGTCCTGATGATTCTCCTTATGAACATCTATTACCGGGGAAAGAAACACCTACCTTTCCTTATGATTTGAAAGCAATGACCAATGATTCGCTTCACTACGGACTTTTTACATCGACACCTTTTGCCAATACTTTCTTGACTGATTTTGCTTTGGCAGCCTTGAAAAATGAAGAAATTGGGAATGATGCCCAAACTGATATGTTGTGCATTAGCTATTCGACGCCTGACATTATTGGACATGCATTCGGACCTTATGCGATAGAGATCGAGGATACCTATTTACGTTTAGATTTAGAATTGAAGCGTTTAATTAAAGCAATCGAGGAGAAGGTTGGAGACGATGAGTATGTTCTATTTTTAACTGCAGATCACGCGGTGGTTCCTGTTCCTCAATATTTGACCGATAATCAACTTCCGGGGGGGTATTTTTTCCTGGATGATCACATGACATCTTTGGTGAGAAAACTAGTGTTGAAATATGGAGACAGTATGATCCTTTATGAGGATAACCTCAATATATACTTGGATAAAGAGACAATCAGTCGCAAGGGAATAGATTTCCAAGAGGTACAAGATTATGTTGCGAAGGAGGTCCTATCTTGGGAGGGTGTAAAACGATCTTTCACCATAGACCAAATCTATAATGCTACTGTCGATGATGAATGGATGGACATGGTACGTAAAGGAATTCATCATCGCGAGAGCGGAGATGTAGTTTTCATACTTGAACCTGGTTACTTGCCGAAATCAGAAGATAGCGAAGGAGCAAGAAAGGGAACTAGTCATGGGTCAGCTTTTAGTTATGATACACATGTGCCATTATTGTGGTATGGGAAGGATATTCCGAAACAAGAAATATTCAGAGACATTGATATCACGGATATTGCTGCGACGCTGACACATATGTTGTATTTACAACGACCAAATGCATTGACAGGAAGCCCGATTGTAGAGCTTCTTAAGCGCTAATTTGGCATTTCAGGATTTGTTCGGTATCCTTATTCGCGATAGCAAGTCTTCCTATTTTTAACCCTATGCACCAATGGATGTTATCATTGTCATGAACGACAAGAACATCTTCCTTTTGCTGTGCTGAAAGTTTCGCATCCTTAATTATGTCGGAGATCAATTGACTCCCGGACATCCCGACTGGGGCAATTCTGTCTTCAAGTTGCCATCTTCTTATCTGTAGCTTACCTGTTAGCTTTTGGCCATCAAGGAAGATCTCATCTTTGGAATACCTTATTGGTAAGCGCTGGACTAAACTGATTTCTACAGAAGGTGTATCCTTGCTTTCTGATAGAAATGTAAATTGATCATGATCTTTTACAATGGCATGGTATTTTGAATGATCAATCTCTATCAGTTTACCCTTTTCTGAGTTTTTCAGGTGTTCTACTCTAATCGCTACTTTAGCACTGATTCCAAGTTGTCTGAATAGCTCGATCCGCTCTAATGAACTTAGCGCATTATAGCTAGCATATGAGACCGAGTCGGTTAATTTAATTTCCTCGATTAATTCCCTAGTTGAGGCCTCCAGTTCAGATTGGAGTCGCTGAAAAGAACTAATTAATGTGAGAACGCTTGAATCGATTGTTTCGATCTCTGTTCGAACATGTGGCAAAATTTCATTTCTTAAACGATTCCTGCGATACTTGTTGGAAGAATTCGATTTGTCTTCGCGCCAGTTTAGGTTATGTTCTTTGGCATAAGAAGTGAGCTCTTCTTTTGAGTAATTTAATAATGGTCGAACAATGCCATTATGTTCAGGCTTCATGCAAGATAATCCCATCACTCCTGAACTTCGAGCAAGGTTCAAAAAGAACGTTTCGACCTGATCGTCCGCATGATGCCCAAGTAAAATTCTATTGTCCGGATTGCGGGCTAATATTTCTCGAAACCAGTTATAGCGAAAATCTCGAGCCATGGCTTGCATATTACCACCTGTGGCTAATTCTTTCTCAAGTTCTACCTCTCTCCGCTCAAACGATAGATCCATTACGTTTGCCAGAGAAGAAACAAAATCGGCGTCCTTATTTGAATCGTCTCCTCGTAAATGATAATTAACATGAATAACTTGAGAAGAAATTCCAGCACCTTTTAGAAGGTGAAGTAGCACTACAGAGTCGAGCCCACCGCTGCAAGCGACAAACACATTTTTACTTTGGAGTGAGGTCCATTCCTTGACGATATGATTTGTTAGATCATGCATTCATTCCATCTAGGATCTTCCCGATTTTCACTCGGCATTCTTCATATTCTTTTTCCGGGTCAGATTTAATTGTGATTGCTCCTCCAACAGCGCAGGAGAGGTACTTTTTCCTTTTATTATAGACCAACGTCCGTATCACAACATTTAAATCAAAATTGCCATTTGCTTTGATGTATCCAATAGAACCAGAATAAATTCCACGTTGAAAGCACTCATGCTTATCAATGCTATTCATTGCACTAATTTTTGGCGCTCCTGTCATGGATCCCATCGGGAACGTTGCACGGAGCATATCTGTAAACGTTGTCGATTCATCAATATCACAAGATATGGTCGAGATCATTTGATGTACCGTGTCGAAAGTGTAGATTCCATATAATTCATCAACGTCTACAGAGCCTGGAAGAGCTATTCTAGAAAGATCATTTCGGACTAGATCAACGATCATAACATTCTCTGCGCGCTCTTTTGGGTCGTTCAGAAGTTCATCTTTTAGAAGTTCATCTTCCTCTTTAGTTTTACCTCTTCTTTGTGTCCCTTTGATAGGTTGAGAAGTGAGTTTATTGTCAATTCTTTTAATATACCGCTCAGGACTTCCGCAAAAGAGAACAAAATCATCAATGCTAAAAAAGGATGAATACGGAGCGCGGGTGAGACGGTTCAGCTTGAAATAGGCGTCAATTGGATCGGGGATTTCTACATCTTCCGCAAAGAACTCTTGACAATAGTTCACTTCGTAGACGTCACCATTCTGGATTTCATCTTTAATCGCACGAACATGATTTAAGTAATCGTCCTTCTTAATTCGTCCATTGAGTTTATGTGGAAAAGAGCTAAAGTTTTGATCTATTTCCTTTTCCATGAATAGTTCGATGAATTCCATACTCTCATGATCCGTAGTTCCCTGTACAAAGTGGAGGTTTTCATTCGATAATTCTATCATGTATTTTGGGACCCACGCATAGCCGAGAGGGAAATTTGAGTAATCATTGTTGGTTGAAGCTACATTTTCAATTTCGTTTTTGAGTTCATAACTCAAATTCAACAATAAATGTTTTCCAGAATGCTCATCGATAAAACGTTGTAAATTCTCGAGAGCGCAACCTTCTTTTAACTTAATCATTGGGCCCTCTCCAAAGGCCAAGCGACTCGATCCATCGTTAGTGTTGAAATAGGCTATTGGGAAATCATACATACACCAAATGTACAATGCTTTTGCCAATTCTGATTCATCCGAAGTTGTGATTTTCGCATATTTTGAGATTGCATTTGCGGAATATGATAAACTTCGCGACCGCCATTTTGTTATCTTGCCATAGAATATGTTGTATCGAATTCTAAAAGTGTTATTGGGTATAGGGACCCGTTTGTATTACCGAGAAATTCGAGTAACGAATAAGGAGCGCCTTATACAGTCTGGTCCCACTATTATAATTGCGAATCACCCAAACACCATGTTAGATGCATGGATAATTGCGCGACTTTCGAAGCGGCCAATTTATTACATGGCAAAGGGTACTTTCTTCAGCTCAAGGATTAAGCGATGGTTTTTACGTGGTTTAGGTATGATTCCGGTTAATCGGTTTGAGGATGCTAAAACTTCAGGTATATCTAATCAAGCAGCTTTCGAAGAGTGTTATCAATTGCTTGAAAGAGGAGAATCGTTGTTAATTTTTCCCGAAGGAAATAGTACACTTGAAAGACAGCTACGTGAATTAAGACCTGGTGCAGCGCGAATTGCACTAGAAGCAGAGGTTAGAAATGGTGGGGAATTGGGAGTCCAAATCCTACCGATAGGAATCATATATGTGGAGGGAGATAAATTCAGAAGTTCGGCGCTGTTAAGAATAGGGGAACTCATAGACCCTATGGAATATTACGAAAAGTACCGAGAGAAGCAATCGGACACAGGTAGAGAATTGACCGCTATTTTTAGAGAGAGATTAGAAGGTTTACTTGTGAACTCGTCATCTAAGGAACAAGATGATTTGGTTGACAGTATTGTTAAAATAGTAGAGGGAGATGTTTTATTCCGAGGAGCTCATGGCGTAGAGCAGAGGGTAGATCTAATAAAGCTCATTCATAATAAGTTGAATGCTGTTTATTTGAGCGAACCTTGGAGATTATCGGAAATTGAGCAATTAGTATCCAAAATAAATTGGCAAATCGAGACTTTGGGTGTTGATCCAAAATTTCTTAGTGCAAAACTGAAGAGAGGAATCGTCTTTCGCCAATCCGTTCTTATAATCGCGGAGTTTACTATTGGTTTTCCCGTGTTTGTTTTAGGTTTTGTTCATAATGTTTTTCCATTTCAGGTCACAAGCTTAATAATGCCTAAACTGGTTAAAGTAGCTGAGTATTATGCGCCAATTGCGATATTACTTGGGATCGTCTTATATCCATTAACGTACACGTCTTTTCTAATCGCAGCACATTATCTTTTTGATTTTTCATGGTGGATGCTCATTATTTACTTTCTGTTAATGCCGATATCGGGTATGATGGCCTTTTATTTCCTCAAGTTTCTTCGACAAGTTTCCTATAAATGGAAGTATTTGTTTCTTCTCCGTGGAAAGAAGAATCTCCTTGCCCGATTAATAGCTGATAAAACCGAATTAGGCGAAACTTTTTTTGGCTAGGCTTAACCAAATTCTATATTTATTGTAAAAAATATTTATTCACAGATGCGATCTGCTCATTTGGATACATGAGTTCTTGATTAAATTGCACGTGCATAATATTCTGTTTCATAGATGAACAGTGTGAATTGATCGTTAAAACAGTTATGTGTGTGGTTTAGTGATTAATCAATAGATGTGCATGCATAGCAATTGAGGGGTTTTAAATACGTTTTATATATACACACTAAAACTTCGCAGCTATGAAAACTTCACTTGCACTTGGGTTGATTTGGCTCATATTAATACTGCCAAACACGGTATATTTACAACACTAGCACGAGGTAACAGAACACTTTTTCTCATCACGAAGCCTTCTAGGATTTGAACAAGATCTTGGTCTGCAATTGAGTGATTACATCTATCAGAATGTACTTGATCATATCGATACACAATATCAAACGTTTCATGCAACAATTGAGTCGCGTTTGCACTGAGGAGAAATTATTTCAGATTCAACTTTTCTACTCGCGATACTCAACTTGTTAATGATACTCGACTAGAAATTGATGCAATCCGCCAGGTGACTTATTCTGGGGCTGGAAATCGTACAGCAGATGGACCATGTGTTAATATGGATTTTGAAGCTGGTGATTTATCGGGATGGACGTTAACTCGGGGTAATGTAAATGGAGCGATGCCAAACAGTTTTCTAGGTCAATTTGGAGTCGGTCCTAGTCCTTACCATCAGATTTGTGCGAATGCCTTTACTCCAGATGGTAGCGGCGTGAATGAAGTTTTCAA
>TARA_Y100000385_G_scaffold136444_1_pt1 | contig 11833 bp, 3 predicted proteins | sample TARA_Y100000385 | Tara Oceans TARA_Y100000385 (sample SAMEA2620980) | marine metagenome | biome: marine biome (ENVO:00000447); feature: surface water layer (ENVO:00002042); material: "saline water (ENVO:00002010), including plankton (ENVO:xxxxxxxx)" | depth 5 m
TATTTCGATAATGCCATTTGCCATCTTTTGTCTTTCAGCTTTGTCGGTTATTGTCATTGCATGTTCAACTAATTTTTGAATGTGTCTTCCGTATTCTGAAATGACTAATTTGTTTCTAGATGAGTTGTATTCTAAATCCATATATATGATGTAAAATTATAATGTTCGAATGTACGCTTTTTTTATATATCAAATTAAGCTATGATGTCTAATTTGGCAAATTTTAGAAGTAGTGTTTTTTGACCTATCCCATCAAAGAAAATTATGGCTTTTTTGTTGTCAGATTGTCCTTCTATTTGTAAAATTTTGCCTTGTCCAAAACGGTCATGATTCACTCGCATTCCAGCTTGTAGATGATTGTTCCTTGAGTTTTGGCTGCCTAATTTACTCATTGCTGCATTAGCCTTTGTTAAATTCGTAGGGTTAAATTTTGGTATAGGTTTCGTTTTTGTTCGGCTTGGTTTATTAAAGTTATTTCTAGTATTATCTTTAAATTGTTTCGGTTTTGTTTGTGATTGGAATTGTTTTTTAGTTTGGAATTGCCAATCTAGATAATCTTCATTGATGTCTTGTAAAAATCGACTAGGCTCACAATCTATTAATTGCCCCCATCTCCATCTGCTTGTTGCATAAGAAAGTTGAACTTTTTTCTCAGCTCTTGTTAGGGCAACATAAAATAATCTTCTTTCTTCCTCCAGTTCTTCCCTTGAATGTGCCGCTAATTGTGACGGGAAAAGGTTTTCTTCAAGTCCGACAATATATACATATGGAAATTCTAATCCTTTTGCAGCATGAATGGTCATCATTGTCACTTTGTTTAAATTGTCCTTATCATCATTATCTTGATCCGTGATAAGTGCTACATCTTGCATGAAGTAATCAAGAGAGATGGATTCGCCTCTTTTTTTGTTTTTTTCAACAAACCCTTTAATGGCATTTAGTAATTCTTGTACGTTCTCGTATCTGCTAACCCCTTCAGGAGTCTTGTCTTTATCTAATTCTTTTAGTAATGTGCTTGATTTGGCAATTGATTCAGCTAATGTAAAGGCGTCTTCTTTAAGTTGTACTTTGAAGCTGTTCATCATAAGAGCAAAGGCATTTAGTTTTTGAAGAGTACCTTTATTCACTCCAATTCTTGAATGATAAAAAGGATTTTCTATACATTCCCAAATGCTTACTTTGTTAGTTCTAGAACAAACGATTAGTTTTTGAATGGTGGTATTACCAATTCCTCTTGCGGGGAAGTTTATAATCCTTTTTAAGGATTCTTCATCGCTTGGGTTTATAAGTACTCTAAAGTATGCCAAAAGGTCTTTCACTTCTTTGCGTTGGTAAAACGATAATCCGCCATATATTTTATAGGGAATATTTCTTCTTCTTAACGACTCTTCTAACGACCTTGATTGAGCGTTAGTTCTGTAAAGTATGGCAAATTCATTGAAAAAACATTGATTGTTCATTTGTGTTTCAAAAATGGACTGTCCAACTATTTGCCCTTCTTCATTATCACTCATGGTTTTGCAAACCTTTATTATTTCACCAACTCCATTTTTACTGAAAACAGTTTTTTCAATTTGGTTTTTGTTGTGTTTTATTAAGCTATTAGCTGCATTAACTATGGTTTGTGTCGATCTGTAGTTTTGTTCGAGTTTAACTGAAGAAAAGTCAGGGTAATCATTTTTGAAATTTAGGATGTTTTTAATATTTGCCCCTCTAAAAGCATAAATACTTTGGGCATCATCGCCTACTACGCAAATGTTTTCGTTCATTGCAGCAAGACGTTTCACAATCATGTATTGTACTTGGTTGGTATCTTGATACTCATCAACGAGGATGTATTTAAATTTGTTTTGGTACTTGTTTAATGTTTCGGGAAAATCGCGCAGTAAAATATGTGTATTAAACAATAGGTCGTCAAAGTCCATAGATCCAGATGTGAATAGTCTATTCTGATAGGTTCTGTAAACCATTGCCATTTCGTTTAACTTTCTACTAGCATCTTCTGCTTGTAAAGAAGCATTGGTAAGGTATGCTTTGTATGAGATAAGATTGTTCTTGAGAGAGCTTATTCTTCCTAATAGTATATTAGGTTTGTAAATGTCTTTGTCTAAGTTGAGTTCTTTTACTATGCTTTTTAGAAGATTTTTTGAATCTGCCGAATCGTAAATAGTGAAATTCTGTGGGTAGTTTAGCTTGTCAGACTCAAATCTTAAAATTTTTGAAAAGACAGAGTGGAATGTTCCCATCCATAAATTTTGCGATTCATTTCCAATGAGTTGATTAATTCTTTCCCTCATTTCTTTAGCCGCTTTATTGGTGAAAGTAAGTGCTAATATGTTAAAAGGGTCAACACCTCTATTTATAAGGTTGGCTATTCTGTATGTTAATACTCTAGTTTTTCCAGAGCCTGCACCAGCAATTACCATTAGCGGCCCCTCTATGTGTTCGACAGCTTGTTTTTGTGATGGATTTAATCCGTTTAAAAGTTCACTCAAAATGAAATGGGGTTTGTGTGTATTATCCTTCAAAATTAATTCTATTATATAATTATTTTGTCAATTATTTGAATCATTTTTCAACATATTGTTTAGCATTAAAATTTGATTAATTTAGTGCTTCGATTTATGAGTAAAATTCCACTATTATTTTCTGTCTTTTTAGCAAGCTTAACTTTTGCACAGTGTAGTCTAGAGATTTCTGATACTACTCATATCAATTGCAATGGCGAAAACACAGGAGCTTTTGATTTAAATGTTCTAAATGCTGCTCAGCCTTACTCTCTTAGTTTGAGTAATGGAGCTGTTGTTGTGAATGGAAATGGCTTCACCAACCTGTATGCAGGAATTTATCAAGTCATACTCTCCGATGCTAATTTATGTTCTGACACTATTAACGTTAAAATAAAAGAACCTTCTTTACTCAGTTTGGATTTGAGATGTGATGGAAATAATCTAATAGCCGATGTTGACGGTGGTGTAAAACCGTATTCATACTATTGGAGAAGTTCTGAAAACAGTACGTTTTCAACTGATTCTATAGTGAGTTTTAGTTCGAGTCAATTTTACGATTTTGAGGTTTTAGACTTTAAAGGTTGTCAATTGACTGATAGCGTTTATTTATCAGCTGATTTTAGTGTTGATAGAACGATTGGAGATGTGCCCTTGACAATCCAATTGACAAATAATAGTAGCCAGGGTGTATATGAGTGGGATTTTGATGATGGAGAATCTTCTTATGATGCTAATCCACAGCACGTATACGATTTAGTAGGTTCGTACAACCTCAGTTTACAATTGACTGACGAGCACGATTGTTCAGATGAAAAAACGATTTTAATTGAGGTTCAAGGTTTTGACTTATCTATTGATGATTGGGAAGGTATGTTTAATGCATTTAGTCCTAATGGAGATGGGATAAACGACAGCTTTTCTTTTGTTGAAAACAACGCGATTTCTGAATTTAGTGTTAAGATTTTCAATAGGTGGGGGGCGTTGGTTTTTAGTTGGACAGATCCTAGTTTTGAATGGAATGGCTTAAGTTTTGACGGCGATAATTTAAGTGAAGGTGTATATTATTATTATATGAACGCCACGGGTTTTGATGGTAAATTGTATGAAAAAAAAGGTTCAATTAGCTTATTTTTCTAGGGTGTTAAAAACTTTGTTGAAGTAGAATTTAGCTAATTTGCTTTAGTAGTACTATTAATGTTATCTTTGGCTGTTTTGTAAGATATAAATGATATTTTTGTAAATTCTTATGTATGTGAGTAAATTTACTTTTTTTAATAAGCATTAAAAATGAAAAACATTAAAATTTATATGAAAGCCTTGTTTTGCTTTCTTTTAGTACTAACCTACTCTAGTACAGCACAACAAGTATTTATTAGTCAAGATTTTGAAGATCCCTTAACTATGGATTGGACTTTAAATGAAATAGTGCCTTTCTTGGGAACGGTTAGTTCTGACCAAAATACAATTATCGTTAACAACGAATACGATGGTGGATTTGTTGATTTTAATGGTTTTTTAATAAATCTCGGTAACACCTCTGATCAAGGTTATCAACCCAATAGCAATTATCTTCATACTGCTGCCTTTGTAGCGATTGATGGAGATCCTGGCTTTGGTATAAATCCAGTTTTAAATGCAACCTACATAGATGCAGCATTTGGTGTTAACCAAGAATTGATTTGTGCTGTTAGTCCTGATTACAGTACAATTGGATACACTGGAGTTGATGTGTCTTATTGGTGGTACTCTGGGCCTACTGAAACTGAATTTGGCGCAGAAGTATATTACTCTCTTGATCAAGGAACAAATTGGGTTTTTGTTGATGGCCCATTATCCGCTGATACAACATGGCAACTTGCTAATATTGATTTAGGAAATGTGTTGGATAATCAGCCAAATGTTAGATTTGCTTTTGTATTTAACAATGGTTTAGATAACCCATTTGATGGCGGTTTCCCTTTGTCTTATGGCTTTGGATTAGATGATTTTAAGTTAATTGCTGATTGTGATTTTGAATTGCCAGAAGATTATTCAGTGTGTTCTGGAGAATCGACAACCATTCATGCCGATACTACATGGTATAACATATTCAATTGGAGTACAGGATCTGCCTTGGATAGTACCACTTTAATAATTAATGAAGATACTACAATTTCAATTGTAGCACTAAATGAATTTTGTACTGTTCAAGATGAGATAACCATATTTGTTCAAAACGAAAGGGCTGATTTAAGTCTAATTGCGAATGGTGAAATTAATGGTGTTGGAATTCCTTGTTATGGTGATTGTAATGGTGAGTTACAGCTCGAGGTTATTAATGGCACTGCAGAAGATGATGGTTCATACACTGTTCATTGGATGGACTCTTTGATGAACCCGATAAATAACAACGTCAATAATAGTGTGTTAAATAATTTTACTTCAACACTTTCAGATGTTTGTGAAGGACTGTATTATGTTACTGTTTTGGATGCGATTTGTACTATACCAGAAATGGATTCAATAGTTATCATCTCAAATGATTCTATTGCAAATATGTTCACATCGGACTCAACATCGTGTTACAATGGCTCTGATGGAGTTGCTATGGCTAATCCTTCGGGAGGTATAGCGCCTTACACTTTCAATTGGGGAGCATACGGAACTCAGCAATCTATTTCGGATTTGCCAATAGGAACTTACACTGTTGTTGTTACTGATAGTATAGGCTGTTCTAAAGATTTTAGCATAGAAATAAATCAACCCAACCAACTTATTGTTGATGCTTTTATTTCTGATGAAATTAGTTGTTATGGACTTTCAGATGGTGAACTTTCATCAAATGTATATGGTGGAACTGGAGATTATTCTTTTGTGTGGAGTCACCCGAATTACCCATGGGTAGACGATGTGCCTTACCAACTACAAACGCTTTCAGATTTACCTTTCAGTGTAGGAGCTGATGATATAGCTCTTAACCCTGATTATCAATCTTATTCAGATCCATATAAAATTACGGTAACTGATGAAAATGGATGCGAATCGGAATCAGAAATTTACCTTATAGAACCGCCAAAATTAGAGTTATTCCTCACTCAGCCTACAAAGCCAGCCTATTGTAATAACAATTTGTTAGGATCTAATACTGGTTGGGCTCAGGTTTCAGCATCTGGCGGTACGCCAAACTCAAGTGATAATTATAATTTCGTATGGTCTGTTTTAGGTCAGACAGATGAAGACGTATTATACAGTTCTATCGAAAATATGAACTCTGGAACATATGATGTTACTGTTGTCGATAGTAGATTGTGTGCTGATCAAATTTCAGTAGAAATTGATTTAGTCGCTACTTGGCAAGAATTCACTTCATCTACACCTGCAAGTTGTTTCGGATACAACGATGGAACAGTTTCTATATCTATGGAAGGTGGTTGTGGTGATGTTGATAACAGTTGTGACTTTTTCTTTGAATGGAATGGTGGTGCTGCAACTGGTAATAATCTACCTGATGTAGATGCTTTACAGCAAGGAAATTATTCAGTAACTGTGACTGATGAATTTGGTTGCGAAGGTGTTTATACGCTCACTGTGGATGGTCCTAGTCGAGTAGATTTTCAGATTTCAGACCTAGTTAACCAATCCTGTTTCAGTCCAACCGCATCGTCTGACGATGGTTCAGTTGTTGTCGAGGTTGTTGGTGGAGTTCCTCCATATAATGTGAGTTGGACGGATATGAACTCTATGTTCAACGACAACGGACAAACAATGAATTCTCTAACAATTACTGGGTTAACTTCTAGTAATTGGGAAATTCAAATTACAGATGCTTCTAATTGCGAAGGTATTTTCGACTTAACATCACTATACCCTAATCCATTTTTCATAGATAATGGGGTAGAAGTAACTGCTGAAATTAATACCAATGAATTGTTTTTGACAGATACTATTAACTGCTATGGTTCAAGTAATGCAACCGCTTCTGTTCTAAATTCAAACCCTATATTTGATTATTCTTGGCACTTAGAAAGTTCTTTAAACGTTCTTGATGAAGGTCCGTCTTCGAATACTCTGCCAGCTGGTAATATTCAAGTCACAGCATCCTATTTACTTGGACTTTGCAAAGCAACATCTCCTGCTGTAACTATTGAGGAAAGAGATCCATTTTCTTTAATCAATAACAGTACTAATCCAATATGTACAGATGAATCAAATGGTGTAATTAATCTTTCAGTAAGTGGTGCTACGCCATATTTGAATAATGATCAATTAGCAGACTATAATCATACCTGGTTTCCAAGTAATTTAAATGGTAACGGTCTTGTGAATGACAACGGCTCTCTAGATTTTAGTATAAATGCTTTAGATGCTGGTACATATTATCTGGAGGTTGTTGATAGATATGGATGCGATACTGTATTCTCATTAGAGTTAGCTAATCCTTCTCCAGTAATTGCAGATATAAGTGTTACTAATCCAGATTGTCATAATTCAAATGGTGCGCCAAATGGTAATATTACAATTGTTGGCTCAGGAGGGACTACTCCTTACGTCACTTATTATATTTCAGCATCTATCGACAATGCTACTGGAGTTTTTAATGGACTTGCTGCTGATACATACTCTGTATATTTAGAAGATGTTAATGGATGTGTTTCTGAGGAGTCTGAAATTATTTTGTCTGAGCCTTCGCCATTAACTATTGATCTTGTTTCTTCAATAGGTGTTAATTGTGATGGTGATAATACTGGAGGAATAACAGTAGTGGCTAATGGAGGAACTCAACCCTATTCGGATTACACCCTAACAGGGGCGGCTGTATCGAATAATAGTAATGGTGTGTTCTCAAACCTTGTTGCAGGTAATTATGTAGTAAGTGTTGTAGATGCTAACAATTGTACAAAAACAATTAATGAAACTGTTTCTTCACCTGCTCCGTTTTCAGTACCTACTCTGATAGCAACAAACCCAAGTTGTTTTGGTTCTGATGATGGTAATATTGACTTAACAATTACTGGCGGAACTTTACCGTATACTTTTGACTGGTCAAATGGTGAAAACACTGAAGATATTGGCTTTCTTTCTTCAGGTACATACAGTGTAACTATCACTGATGAAAATGATTGTGAAATTACTGCTAATCAAACTCTTGTCGATCCATCAGAAGTAATTGCTGATTGGGTTATTAATACACCAGGAGCTAATGGTCCACACTCTATAGTATCACAGCCAGCACCTTTCAATATCGAATTTATTGACATAAGCCAAAATTCTGATATGACATTAAATCAATGGTGGGTTAATGGTAATAATATGACTTCTAATTTCTACGAAGGTTTTACTACGAATTCTTATCAGCATACATTTACCGAAATGGGTGATTATGAAGTTGTACTAGAAGTTTTTGATGGGAGTTGTTCTGATACTATTTCAGTATTAGTCTCTGTTCAAGGAATAGTAGAATTCAATGCTTTTTCCCCAAATGGAGATAATATTAATGATGATTTTTCTTTCGAAAATTATGGTATTGTAGATTTAAATGCTATATTTTACAATAGGTGGGGAGATAAAATTTACGAAATGGACAATCCGAACGACACTTGGAATGGTGTTTCTATGAATGGATTAGAAGTTCCAGAAGGTGTTTATTTTTATGTTCTCAATGCTACTGGTGAAGATGGAACCTCTTACAATGAAAAAGGTTCTGTAACTATCTATAGGTAATTTCTTCATTAGTAATTAATTTTTTAACGTTATTTAATATGAAAAATCAATTACTGTTTATTATTTTTTTATTTTCATTTGCAAACGTTCAGTCACAATTTATAACCTCAAATGATACTGTTCTTTGTTCTGGAGAAGATGTAACTCTTGTAGCGTCTGGAGCTAATATTAGCCCATCATTTATCAATACTGATGATATCCATTCTGGAGTTATTGATTTAGGTTTTGATTTCAATTTCTATGGGAACACCTACAACCAATGCGTTCTGTCTGCCAACGGGTACATTACTTTTGATTTAGCACAAGGTGGGGTGTATTCACCATGGACGATAAATAACGCAATTCCAAATGCGGGTCAATTACCTGAAAATGCAATTATGGCGCCTTGGCACGATATTGATCCAAGTGTTGGTGGTAACGTTGTCTACGGCACCTATGGTGCTGCGCCAAATAGGGTGTTTTATGTGGTATGGTGTTCTATGCCAATGTTCTCATGTAATGATTTGATTGTTGGTCAATATCTTCAGATTTTTGAGACTTCCAATAAAATAGAAATTCATATTGATGAAAAACCTTTATGTATGGCTTGGAATGGTGGCGCAGCTATTCAAGGTATAGTTAATGAAAACAGCACATTATTTGAGATAGTTGATGACCCTGTTCTACTTCAACCCAGAAACTTTCCATTAAATTGGACAGCTGATGATGAGGGTTGGGAGTTTATTCCAAATGCCGACTTTACGGATTATACTGTTAATGCTATTGATTATAGTCCAATAGCAACAGGTACAGTTGTGTGGTCAGATCAATATGGTAATATTTTAAGTGAAGATTTAGAATTAACAGTAACACCAGATACGGGTGCTGTTTATTACTATATTTCTGTAGTTGATGTATGTACAGGAGAAACAATTCCAAATGTTGATTCCATTTTGGTCCAAACATTTTCACCAACCAATGCTGGTTTGGTTGGTACAGTAGGGCAAGACAGTACGATATTTTTATGTGATGTGACTGATGGGACAGAAATTATCGATATAAATGAATATTTGGGTGATGACTATGAAGAGGGTGGAACTTGGTTTTTAAATAACCTTGTTGTTTCATCCAATTTGGATTTAGTAGAAAATTCAACAGGCGATTATTCTTATATCACTTACGGTATTAACGATTTATGTAATGACACTTCTTTCGTTAACCTATATGTAAACAAACTTCCAGAGGCAGGAATAGAGGGTTATAGTTTAGTATGTTCAGGAGATCCAACTTTTAGCATGTTTAGTAAATTAAATGGAGCACCTCAAGAAGGTGGGGTATGGTATAATCCAAGTAATGAAATAGCACCAGATATTTTTGATCCACAAAATTCAGAGATTGGAACCTATACTTATTTTGTAGAAGGAGTAAACGCTTGCCCTTCTGATTCTCAGAATTTATTTATTAGTTATCAAGAAGGTTTTCAAATAGAAACATATTCTTACCCAGTTAGTTGTAGTGGATATCAAGATGGCTCTATAACTCTTTTTACAGAAAACAATACTGTTGCTCCAATAACTTATTCTATTGATGGTGGTAACACTTTTAATAATGTAAATGAATTTTATAATCTTGAATATGGAACTTATCAAATTGTAATAAAAGATGGTAATGGCTGTGTTACAGAGGAAGATGTAGTCGTAGCTTCATCAGCTCCCGAGATCAATGTTTTAACTACTGCAACAGATGTTTTATGTAATAGCGATAGCTCTGCTACAGTTTCAGTATCCTCAATTACTGGTGGTAATCTTTCCAATTCTTCATATCAATATTACTGGTTTAATTCTAGTACTGATGAATTAGTGGGTTCTGATTCTTCCATTCAAGTTCCTGTCGGCGGATATTATCTTGTGGTAGAAGATGACAATGGTTGTCAAGGAACAGATGAAGTATCTGTCGAACAGCCTAATCCAATTACTTTTTCCGTTGAAGCGGATGATATAACATGCTATGCTGGAACCGATGGGCAAATACAAGTTTCAGTCAACGGTGGTGGAACACCTCCATATAATTATAAATGGACAAATCAAGGCGACGCCTCTACATCTTACTTATATAACTTGAGTGCTGGTACTTATGATTTGGAAATTACTGACTTTAACGACTGTTTAATTTCTACTAGCATTGAACTTGAGCAATCCGCATCCCCATTAACTGTTGAAATGGGCAATACCATTATAAGTTGTTATGGCGAGTCAACAGGTTCTGCCCAAGTTATTGTTAGTGGAGGAACTCAACCTTATACTTATCAGTGGAGTAGTGGTCATGTAACAGATGTGGCTGAGCAATTACCCCAAGGAAATTATTTTGTTGACGTTACAGATGCAAGAGGTTGTGTGATTTCAGATTCTATTATGATTAATGAAAATGACCCTATAATAAATACCCTTTCTTCAACTTCTGTTTCTTGTTATGGCGGAGCAGATGGAAGCGCGACTGTTTTAAGTACAGGCGGAACAGGGAATTTGGTATATAGTTGGTCTAATCAAAGTACAAATACAACCATCTTTAATCAAAGTTTCGGTGAGTATTGGGTAAAGGTTGAGGATGAACTTGGATGTTATGAAATTGATACCATACAAATTAATCAGCCCAAGCCTCTTAAAGTACAGGTTTTAGGTACCGACGTTAAATGTTATGGAGGTGCAGACGGAACAATTTCAAGTGATGTTACTGGTGGAACGTCACCATACTCTTTCGATTGGAGTCTAGATGGAAATTCGTTTAGTTCAAATCAAGAAGTAACGGGTTTACCAACGACAAACGTTCCTTATGTTTTAACAGTTACCGATAATAATTTATGTGAAGCTTCTGTTTTAGCATTTGTTAATCAGCCAGATTCATTAGTTCTAGACACTAGCCATTTGGTTTCAGCCTATTGTCTTAACATTCCAACTGGCGAGGTTTCAGTAGTTGCATCGGGTGGTTTCTTAAATACAAACAGCTCTTACTCCTTCTTATGGAATACTGGAGATGTTGAAGCTGTTTTAACTAATAAAAACGCTGGTAGCTATACTGTAATAGTAGAAGATGATAACGCATGTAAGGATACGTTGAATATTGATATCCCTTTAGTTGAGACATTTGAATTGCAATTGTCATCGGATTCGTTAAACTGCTATTCTGATGGTAGTGGTTCGGCAACAGTTATAAATTCTGGTGGCTTTGCGCCGTATGATTATTCTTGGAATTCATCAGATGGAATTACACAGTTTATTTCTTCCTCAAATACCAATACACTTTTAAGTTTATCTGAAGGCGTAACCAGTGTAGTTGTAACAGATGTTAATGGTTGTACAAAAACAGCTCAGATTGATGTATATCAGCCTGAAGAATTAATATATACCATTACAAAGCTAAGTAACGAAACTTGCTCGGGTGAGTTTTCTTCTTGTGACGGTATCCTTAAATACACCGCTTTCGGCGGAATAGGTAATTACACTTTTACTAGCTTGGATTTAGAAAATAATCTAATTGCCGAATACACTACAGATAGTTTAGCCATTGATTCTTCACTTTGTTCAGGGTTTTATCAAGTACTAGTTGCAGATGAGCATGGTTGTTCAGGAACATTAAGCGGTAGTGGT
>TARA_Y100000385_G_scaffold198694_1_pt1 | contig 11819 bp, 11 predicted proteins | sample TARA_Y100000385 | Tara Oceans TARA_Y100000385 (sample SAMEA2620980) | marine metagenome | biome: marine biome (ENVO:00000447); feature: surface water layer (ENVO:00002042); material: "saline water (ENVO:00002010), including plankton (ENVO:xxxxxxxx)" | depth 5 m
CGGCTGTGACGAACTCACATGAAGTGTCAAGATTAGATGGAACCAGAGAATAGGTTCCATCTGACTGAAACAATCTACATGAAGCAATTACAATATTACTATCGTAATATTGCTTTAATTCATATCTACTGCTTTAATCAAACGAAGTATTATAGTTTGAGCGTAAGCGAAAACTATTTGTTACGAAGTAACAAATCTTAAATATACAATTATAATAGATAAATATTATCAGTTACGTTATAAAGGACTACTCATGAGAGTTATAGATATATTAGAATCTGATGAATTAACACCGATTCCGTTGTTTGAAGATGATCCTTCTGCTGTTAAAGGTTTATCTGCAGCTGGAGTTGCTTACGGTTTAGGAAAAACTGCCGCAATAGGTGGTGGAGCAGTTGGAGCTGCAATAAAAGGTACTGGAGCGGCTTTGAGTAAAGCTGGAGCCGGTGACCTAACTAATGTTGGTAGCGGAATAGCAAATGCTGCAGCCAAACGTCAAGGTTTAGGAAATGTAAGTCCGGGTAAAGGAAGATTTGATATTAGGGCAATTGGCGATAAGTGGCAAGTTGTTGACGATGCAGGTAAACCATACGGCATGGTAAAAGACAAGGCTAGAGCAGTATCTGTTGCAATTAAACACAATACATTAAATGCTAGATATATGAAAGGTTTAGTATCAGATGTAGATTATGATAAAGCTCTACAAGCTATTGATAAAAAATTTAAAGTTGACGTAAAAGGTTCAGCGACAAAACCCAAAGGCGCAATTGGTAAGACTGTTAGTGCAGCTAAGGGTTTTGGTAAGAGTATTTTAGGAGGGCTAAAAGGAACTGCTGTTGGTACAATAGTATTTGGATTCTTTTCATTAGAAGAATTAGCTAGTCACTTAGATGAATACGGTGATATCTACGAAAAAGCAGGTTGTAAAGACAGTAAGGCACTAATAGCTAAAGAACGGCAAATGAAAGAATTTCTTATTATGGAAATATTATCTATTATTCCGGCTATAGCTCTAGTAGCAAGCGGATTAGTAAGAACTTTAGGAACATTGTTAATGATTATTCCTGGAGTAGGTTGGATACTTGGCACTATATTATCATTTGCTGCTGCGGGAGCTATAGGTAGTATGATAGCAAAACTGCTTAGAAAAACATGGGTAGTTGATTGGGTAGCTGAACATGTGCTTAAAAATATGATAGGACCGAATCAACTTAAAACAATAAGTTTTGGAAATTGTCCAGAAGGCATACAAGAAGATGTGTGGAGCAATCAAATTGATGAAGATCTAAAAGCTATCACAGAAAGACAAGACAAAGTTAGTGCTGAAATAGATAAAAAAGCTGCACAAGCAGTAGCAAAAGAATTTAAGAAAGATCCTGAACTAGCTAAGTTATTAGCTGTAACAAAGCAAAAAGTAAAAGCAGGCGAAGTTAAGCCATTACCTAAGAACTAGAGAAACGGCATTTTAGATTCTTTAGTAAGTTCTATATTTTCTTTGATAATTTTATTTAACACTTCTTTATCTTCTTGATTAAGAGTATGCATTAGATCATAGTAAGATAATGATCCACGCATAAACCATCCTAGCTTATACGCATCATATTTTATTTGTTTGATATCGTTAGTGTATTTTTCGTCTAACTCTATTATGTCAGATTCCGAGAGTTGAACGAGCTGTTGCCGAAAAAACTTGAATAATCCAAATTAATTTTTGCCTTATATTTATTGTCACATTCTTGACAGTCAACATCAAATGTAGGCAATTGCCAACTTTCTGAAATGTCTTTTATTTTAACCTGTAGATCTTTATAAAACTTGGCATCATTATTAGAAATAAATTCAAGTATTTTTTTACTATCTGCTTCTTTATCAGTTCCGTCAGTGATATTATCTATATAAGCCACACTCAACCTTAATTGGATATTAGTCATTTGATTAAGAAGTTCTTGCAACATTTTTTCTTTTTCTAAGTTTTGCTCTCTACCACCAACTTGTATTTGTGCAACTTGTCTTTCTAAAGCATACTGCTCTTGTTGAAATCCGGAATGTGTTTTATAATCAATTGGAGCAAGATTAACAGTTAACTCATTAAGCATAAAACTTTCATGGCTTTTATATGTGCTAAAACTATCTAAAAGATACGTCAATTTAATTTCATTTGTATTTTTAGTTTCACAATTTGCACAAGTTGTTTCTAAAGGTAGTGTGTCACTATAACTTGCCATTCGAATTGCAATTAATACATAGTCCATATCATACCCAATTAACCGCCACGGGTTTAATATGGTAGGAATACAACTTTGTATAACTCTAACAGTTGCTTCTCCGGTGAATAATGCATCTGGCGTTTTTAACATAATTTCATCCATAGCAGTCATTCCGTAGACTGGGATCTGTGTAGTTTGCATATCCTGCAACACAGTATTATCGTAGAATTGTCCATTACTAGGCAAATCTATAAAGATTTTTGGCTGTCTAGTATGTTTTTTTAAAAAATCGCTCATTTCGTTCCTTGCATAAATAGTTATACAAGTGTATTTATATACCAAAAAAATAAGTGTTAAGGAAATTGAATGGCGCTAGATCCGCAAGATAGAGATGACATAGTAGAAGCTATATCTGCTGGCTTTGCTAAAGCTAGTACGTCTAGGTCAGCAACTCCTAGTACCGGTGGCGACTCTGGCAATAACCCTATTCCTAAAGTTGGTACCACTCTTAACAAATCAGTTTCTGGATTTGGTAGAGTATTAGATCAAGGCGGAGGTAGTTTAACAGCTGCTGCTAAAGATTTTTCAAACATGCTACCTACTGTATTATCAAGTGTTGGTAGTGCTGGAACATCAATAATTAAAACTCTAGAAGATTCACAAACAGTATTCCAAAATATGGCTAAAGTTGGTGGAGGCCTAGGTGGCGACCTTGGCCAAATTAGAGCTGAAGCCGGTAAGGCAAGGATGCCATTGGATTCTTTTGCTAACATGGTATCTAACAATGCTTCTGCTCTTGCAGGATTAGGCGGAAGTGTAAGTGATGGTGCAAAACGTTTTGCAGATTTAAGCAATGCAATGTTTGAAGAAGGTGTAATTGACGGATTTATGAATCTAGGTTACAACATTGAAGAAGCTAACGAATTTGTAATGAAAAATACAGAACTTACAAGAAGATCTTCGATGCTTAGTAGTAGGTCAGATGCTGAACAAGTAAAAACTGCTCAAGAACTTGCAAAAAATATGAGTATTGTTGCTAAACTAACTGGTAAAGATGCACAACAGATGCAAGACGACTTAATCTCAAGACAAAGAGACGGAGCCACTCAAGCTAAACTTCGTTTGTTAGAAATGGATGGTGTAACCGGTGCCCAAGATGCATATAACGCCGCACAGACAAGTCTTAATAAAGGTCCAGCAGTTTTAAAAAACTTGTTTGACGATTTAATGCAAACTGGTGCTCCTATGACAGAGGCAACTAAGAACTTTGCTGCAACTAACGCAGAAGCATATGAACTTGCAAGACAAGCTGCTGAAGCAAACAAAAGAGGAGATGTAGCAGAAGCACAAAGATTAGGTGCAGAAGCTGCCGCGGCTGCAAATAAATTTGCTGCAAGTAGGCAAGGTTTACAACTTGCTACACTAGCACAAGCTAGTGATATAGCAAAAGGCCAGGCAGATGTGCTTGAAGAAATGGGTCCGGTTATTGATGCAACACAAGCATTACAGAAAAAAATTAAAGATGCAACAGGCGAAGAACTTACATTTAGAGAAGCGTTTAATGCTAACCTAGCACGGTTAACTGATAATACACAACTTCAAGTTGACGGAGCCGGTGTAAATCAAGATGCATTAACAGCACTTAACAAAGGACAACAAGCTCTAGCAAACACAGCAGGAAAATCACAAGAAATTATAGGTGAACAAATACAAACTAACAGCACTCTTATGAAAACCTACAGCACTGTTGCTGATAGTATCGACTCAACATTAAGTAATGAAACAGAAACCTTCTTAAAAGGTTTAGCAGAAGCATTACCTGGCTCTACTCTAAAAGAAAATATAGGCGGAATAGAAACTTTCCAGACTGAGTTAAAAGAATCTGGAGTTTTGTTTGATGATACAATAAAGAAACTTAACACTCTTACTAGTGGTAGCTCAAGCGAAAAAGAAAAAAGAGAAGCACTTGACACATTAATACAGCAGGGTGTTCTTGATACTAATAAAACATTAACAGAAGGTTTTGCCAAAGCCCTAGCCGGCATTGCAGATAAAAATGTATCAACACAAATGGAACAAGGAAATATTACTGAAGAAGGTGGATCATCTTGGCAATATATAAAAGATTTCTTTCAAAGTATTAATCCCTTCAATGAAGGTACAGGCGGTTTCCAAGACTTTGGCAAAGGAACAGCAGCATTATTACATGATTTAGAAGCAGTTGTGCCTGCAAAATCTCCTGAAGGACAACTATTAGCAAAAGCTTCTAACGGAGAGCTTAGTAATGTAATTAATAGTATAACTAAAGGATTTGATCCGTCTGCAATGGCTGCAGCAACCGCAGGTCAACAAAGTGCTCCTCCTAAAGTCTTACAAGACCTAATGACAGATATGTCATCTCCTAGTACAAGCACACAAGGTAACACAAACGAAGATCTTTCAGAATCCATATCTCAACATCTACAACAGCTAATTCAAATAAATAGTAGACAGTTAGCAGAGATACAGAAACAAGTGAAAGCCACTAAAGGCATGAACGGTAACATGATGTCGAACGTAGGATTATAAATGAGCTGGAAAAAATACTTTACACCTGTTAGTGCAGGCAATGAAACATCAGGAACTTATTCCCCAATCAATGGAGCAAGTGCTGTAACTAAACCAGGACCAGCTCGGAGTAATTATTCGAGTTTTTTACCTGACGTTTATACAGGAACTCCAAACAGAGTTGAAAGATACGGACAGTATAACACAATGGATTTAGATTCAGAAGTGAATGCCGCACTTGATATTCTAGCAGAATTTTGTACACAAAAGCAAAAACAAAATGGAACACATTTTACTTTCGATTACAAAAAACAAGCTACTAATTCAGAAGTACAAATTTTAGGACAATACCTACAGCAGTGGTATAAAATAAACAATTTTGAAAAACGTATGTTTAGACTTGTACGTAATGTATTCAAATACGGAGATGGATTCTTTTTAAGAGATCCTGAAACTAAAAAATTATATCATGTAGATCCTGCAAAAGTTAATAGAATTATTGTTAACGAATCAGAAGGCAAAACACCAGAGCAATACATTGTAAAAGATGTACAATTTAATTTTAGAGATCTTGTAGCCACAAAGCCACATCAAACTAACGGTAACATTACCGGAGGTGGAAGCGGATATTATGAAGGCGGCGTAAGAGGTATGGTTGGCAATTATCCTAACCAAGCTGGATCAAGATTTACTATTGAAGATGGCGAAGTTGCAATAGCTGGCGAACATATGTTTCATCTCAGTTTATCAGAAGGATTAGACAACAACTATCCATTTGGTAATTCATTGTTAGAAAGTATTTTTAAAGTATACAAGCAAAAAGAATTGCTTGAAGATGCTATTATTATTTACAGGGTGCAAAGAGCACCAGAGCGTAGAGTATTTTATGTTGACGTAGGTAATATGCCATCACACCTTGCTATGCAATTTGTTGAGCGTGTTAAAACAGAAATACATCAAAGACGTATTCCAAGTAAAACAGGCGGCGGAACAAATGTTATAGATTCAGCTTACAATCCGTTATCAACTAATGAAGATTACTTCTTTCCACAAACTGCTGAAGGACGTGGTTCAAAAGTTGAAACACTACCAGGAGGTACTAACCTAGGAGAAATTGATGACCTTAGATATTTTACTAATAAGCTCGTACGCGGCTTACGAATCCCTAGCAGCTACTTGCCTACAGGCGCTGACGATGCAACTGCAAGCTACAATGATGGAAGAGTCGGCACAGCATTTATACAAGAATTAAGATTTAATACATATTGCGAACGTCTTCAAAATTTACTTGCAGACGAGTTTGACCAAGAATTTAAAAGATATTTGTTAGAAAAAGGTGTTAACATTGACACAGCAATGTTTGATCTTAAGTTCCAACCACCACAAAACTTTGCTGCTTATAGACAAACAGAATTAGACAATCAAAGAATTGGTACTTGGTCACAAGTACAAGCAATACCATATATTTCAAACAGATTTGCCTTAGAAAGATTTTTAGGATTAAGTACAGAAGATATTGCCAAAAACGAAAGATTATGGAAAGAAGAAAACCAAGAAAACTTAGAACCACCACCAGGTGATGCCGCAGGTGAAATGCGCGGTGTAGGAATTAGTAGTGCAGGTATAAGTGCAGACATTGACGGTGCAGAAGAAACAGCTGACATAGAAGGCGCAGAAGATGGAGGAGAAGGTGCACCTCCAGAAACAGCAACTGGCGAGGAATTAGGCGGAGCACCAGCAACACCTCCAGCAGGCGGTGACGCAGGAACAATATAAAGTATAAATAACATTATGATACTGAGAGAACTTTTTTATTACGACAAAGAAACAATAGAGCCTGTTGAAGACAATAGGTATGATCCTCAGTATGATCAATCTATAGTTGATCTAGATGATACCCGGAAAACACGATTAAGTTTAAGCCAAATAAATCGTGCTCGCAAGGCAGCTGAACTACATACAGAAGAAAAGTCTAAAGAAATAGATTTTGTAAGACAAATGTATGGACTAGCAGCACAAGCTGAGGCGGCCGGAGTATGATAATTGGCAAAACTAGATAAAAGCAAATACACTCCTAATGAATGGCGTGAACTCCAAACTCAAAGAAAACTTTATAAAATAAAGCGTCGAGCTGAAAAAGCTGCAAAACGTTCTAAAAAACCAATCCAATATGAAAAAGTTCAAATTAATAAAAAACATGCAACGTGTTTTGTTTTAGGTAACGGTACCAGTAGAACTCCGATAAATGTAGAAGACCTTTCAAATTTAGGCAATACTTACGGTTGTAATGCATTATACAGAACTTTCTCCCCAGATTACTTAATTGCTGTTGATGTCAAAATGATATTAGAAATATCTAAACAAGGCTATCAAAGAAAACATACTGTATGGACTAATCCTAATAAAGCATACGGGCAAATACAAGATTTAAATACATTTAATCCGAGCAAGGGTTGGTCAAGTGGACCTACAGCACTATGGCTTGCTAGTCAACACGGATATGAAAAAATATACATACTTGGATTTGATTATAGAGGTACAAAAGAAAAATTTAATAATGTATATGCAGATACACCTAACTATAAAAAAAGTCAAGATGGTGCAACTTTTTTTGGCAACTGGTTGCGTCAAACGGTGTCTGTAATAAAGGAACATAAAAATATTCAGTATGTAAGGGTTATAGCATCTGATAATTATTGCCCTGAGGAACTAAATAAAATGAGTAACTTAACGACAATAACAGTTGACGATTTTATGAAAATCCACCAACTTTCTTAATCTACAGCCAAAAAACCCCGTTTTTGGCCTATTTCTATACATATTTTCTATATACATGTAAATACAACTGACAGCCTTACCATAGGTATAACATTTATAGGAGATAAAAATGGCAGATACAAATAAATTTGAAGAGATGCTAGAGCATCTTGTCAATAATGACCGCGCTAAAGCGGAAGAGTTATTCCACGAGATTGTGGTAGAAAAATCAAGAGACATTTATGAAAACATCTTAACTGATGATGTTAACGACGAAGAAGTTGACGAAGCTAATGACGAAGAAGTAGATGAGGCATCAAAAGACGATGACTTAGATGAAACTACTGACGAAGAAGTAGATGAGTCAGACGACGAAGAAGTTGACGAAGCATCAAAAGACGATGACGACGAAACAAACGAAAATTTTAATCTAGATGAGTTTGAAGTTGAAGGCGAGCCAGAAATGGACATGGACATGGACATGGATGCTGACATGGGCGGTGACGCTGGTGACAAAATGGCAATGGATATGGGTGACGAAGGTGACTCAGATGAGCCAGCAACTAAAGGCGACATTATGGATTTAGAAGCTGAACTTGAAGACCTTAAAGCAGAATTTGAAGATATGCTAGGTGATAAAGACGGCGACGAAGATGACATGGGCGACGAAGAAGATGAAGGCGAAGAAGGCGATGCTGATATGGATATGGATGCAGACGCTGAAGAAGAGTCATATAACTTTGAAGCAAATGACGAAGAAGTAGACGAAGCTAGTGATGACGACGAAGTCGAAGAAGTAGCTAAATCTGCAGGTGAGCAAATGCGTGAATATGTTGAAAAAGTATCAGCTACAATGGGTGACAATGGTGCAAACGCCAAATCAGTCGTAGCAGGTAAAAATGACATGGGCGGCACTGCTTCAAACTTGGTAAAAGGCGGAGAAGCTGACACAAAAGGAACAACAGGCGGATTAGCTGCAAATTCAACGAAAGAAGATAATGCAGGAAACGTTAACGTACCTGGAGGAAAAGCATCAAAATCAATGTCTAACATGCCAAAAGGCCACGGCGCAGAGAAAAAAGGCGCAGGCGACACAGCTCCTGATAAAAAGTCTATGATCGGTAGCTAATAAGGAACGATGGATGAAAACTAATCTACTAAGAGAGCACCTGACATTCGACCAAGCCCAGATGGTGGTTGAGTCTGCTAACGAAGGAAAAGACTTGTATATGAAAGGTATTTGTATACAAGGCGGAGTACGCAACGCTAATCAGCGTGTGTATCCTGTAAACGAAATTGGCAGGGCTGTCAAAACTCTCAATGATCAAGTAAGCGGCGGATATAGTGTGCTAGGAGAAGTAGATCATCCTGAAGGACTTAATATTAACCTGGACAGAGTTAGCCACATGATTACAGAGATGTGGATGGATGGTCCAAATGGTTATGGAAAAATGAAGATTTTACCAACACCGATGGGAAACCTAGTTAGCACTATGATACAATCAGGTGTCAAACTAGGTGTCTCGTCAAGAGGGTCTGGTAACGTTAGTGAAAGCGGAAATGGAGAAGTTTCTGATTTTGAAATAATTACGGTAGACGTTGTTGCACAACCTAGTGCACCTGGCGCATACCCAACACCAATCTACGAGCATCTAATGAATGCACGTGGCGGAATGAAGGCTTACGAATTAGCACAGGCTACAAAAGACGACACAAAGGCACAAAAATATCTAAAAGAATCACTGATTAATATAATCAGTCGACTCCAATAAAAGGAGAATAATATGTTGGATGCACTAAAAACACTTTTTGAAAATGATGTAGTTTCCGAAGAAGTGCGCCACGAAATCGAAGAAGCATGGAACTCGAGGATTAAAGAAAATCGTCAAGCAGTTACCGCTGAACTTCGTGAAGAGTTTGCTCAAAAATACGAACACGACAAATCAACGATGGTAGAGGCTATTGACTCTATGGTTAGTGAACGTCTTGCTTCAGAAATTGAGGAATTTGCCGATGATCGTAAACAACTCGCAGAAGCAAAAGCAAAATATGCTGTTGCAATGCGTGAAAATGCAACTCTACTAAGAGGATTTGTAGTTGAATCATTAGCAAAGGAAGTAAAAGAACTTCATGAAGACCAAAAAGGCATTGCTAGTAAGTTTAGTATGCTTGAAGATTTCGTAGTTGAATCACTTGCAAAAGAAATTGCAGAGTTTAATGAAGATAAAAAAGACTTAGCTGAAACGAAAGTAAGATTAATTCGTGAAGCGAAAGGACACTTCAACGATCTTAAGACAAAGTTTGTTGAAAAGAGTGCGGCCAAGGTAGCTTCTATAACTGATAAAGTTTTAAATAATGAAATTGGACAGTTAAAAGAAGATATTGAAGCAGCACGTAAAAATGATTTTGGGCGTAAACTGTTTGAAGCATTTGCCGCTGAATATGGCAATAGCTACCTTAATGAAAATTCAGAAACTGCAAAGTTGATGAAAGTTATTAAGATAAAAGACAAGCAGCTGACAGAAGCTAAAAAATCGGTTGAGGAAAAGCAAACTTTAGCAGAAGCTAAACAAGCAGAAATCAAGCGTATGGCTAATAAAGCTCAAAGAAAAGAAGTCATAAACGAATTAACTGGTCCTCTTAACAGAGACCAAAAAGAAATTATGATAGATTTACTGGAATCAGTTCAAACTGCTAAGTTAAAATCGCAGTTTGATAAGTACCTACCGGCGGTCATTGACGGTAACACTCCAGAAAAGAAGGCAACATTGACAGAAGGCACATCACATACAGGCAATAGAGAAGAAAAAACAAGTCATGACAATGCAAGCGATGATAACAACGTGGTTGATATTAGACGTCTTGCAGGATTAAATTAAGGAGAAACCGAATGTCAGAACTATTAGAAAGTCGCTGGCAGGACACCAAAACTGCACTTCTTGAAGGCCTAGCAGGCACAAAGAAACAGGTGATGGCAAGCACTTTGGAAAATACTCGTAAGTATTTGTCAGAGACAGCCACCGCAGGTGCTACCTCTGCCGGTAATGTTGCAACTCTTAACAGAGTTATTTTACCAGTTATCAGACGTGTAATGCCAACTGTGATCGCAAATGAGATCGTTGGTGTTCAGCCTATGACAGGACCAGTGGGTCAAATCCACACATTGAGAGTACGTTATTCAGACACAGTAGGCACAGGCGCAAGCGGTGCTGTTGCTGGAGAAGAAGCACTTTCACCATTTAAGATTGCTGAAGCATATTCAGGTAATGCCACTAGTGGTAAAGCTGATGCTACTGCAGCACTTGAAGGGGCAGCTGGTAACAGATTGTCAATTCAAATCTTAAAGCAAACTGTAGAAGCAAAAACCAGAAAGCTATCAGCTCGCTGGACTTTTGAATCTGCACAGGACGCACAGTCACAGCATGGTATCGACGTTGAAGCAGAAATTATGGCTGCTTTAGCACAAGAAATTACTGCTGAAATCGACCAAGAAATTCTTGGTTCACTTGCTACATTAGCAGGTACAGGTACAGATACTTACAACCAAGCTGGTGTAAGTGGTACTGCAACTTTTGTTGGTGACGAACATGCTGCATTAGCAGTTCTAGTTAACAGAGCGGCAAACAGAATTGCACAGAGAACACGTAGAGGCGCAGGTAACTGGGCTGTTGTATCTCCTGCAATCTTAACTGTGCTACAAAGTGCAACAACTTCTGCGTTTGCAAGAACAACTGAAGGTGCATTTGAAGCTCCAACAAACACAAAATTCGTTGGCACATTAAATAACGCAATGAAAATTTACGTTAATACATATGCTGCAGACGATGATGTACTTGTTGGTTACAAAGGCTCAAGCGAGTCAGATGCAGCGGCATTCTATTGCCCATACATCCCGCTAATGAGCTCAGGCGTTGTGCTTGACCCAACATCATTCGAGCCAGTCGTATCATTTATGACACGTTACGGATATGTTGAGTTATCAAACACAGCTTCATCGCTTGGTAACGCAGCTGACTACTTAGAAAAAGTAGAAGTAAACAGCGGAAACCTAAGCTTCAGCTAAGGCTAAGATACAAAATACCAAAATAGGCCCTACGGGGCCTATTTTTTTGACTAAATAATAGTACAACGTTCAGGCGTCAAGCCCGGAAGTAGCATTAGCGAAGGAACGCACTTAACTTTAACGAGGAGAGTGTCATGAATTACAAAGACTTCGAACTAGCTCGCAAAAAAAGAAAAACAGAATTAGCACATAAAGCAATTATACGCAAAATGGCTGAGAATCGTTTGTCTAGACCAAGAGCTGAA
>TARA_Y100000385_G_scaffold73687_1_pt1 | contig 11793 bp, 10 predicted proteins | sample TARA_Y100000385 | Tara Oceans TARA_Y100000385 (sample SAMEA2620980) | marine metagenome | biome: marine biome (ENVO:00000447); feature: surface water layer (ENVO:00002042); material: "saline water (ENVO:00002010), including plankton (ENVO:xxxxxxxx)" | depth 5 m
AGTAAAGAAAAAGACAGTAAAGAAAAACTAGCTAAACCCATTTTGGGCCTAAGTCTCAAAGCAGGAACGGACTCTTTTACTTGAAATCAATATAGAAGTTAATTAATTTTAAAAAATCAGGATCTAAGTATATTATGGAATTAAGCCGCGACAGCATATTAAAAGCCGTCAGCGAATACCCTGACAGGTATGACAACAAAACATTAGCAAGATTTCTTCAAGTTAAAGGTCCTGACAGACGACTACTCAGGCAATTATTAAGTGACATGGTGGAAAATGGTCTTTTAGAAAAATCCAAGAATAAAACGTTTAAGAAAACAGATGATTTACCAGGGGTAATGGTAATCAAAATTTTAGATATAGATGAACATGGAGATATGATAGGTAAACCTGAAATATGGAAGAAACAAACACCAGCGCCACAAATTATCGTCAAAGAGAGCCCTTCAAATGTTAGGAAAAGTGCACGAAACAAAGCCACAGTCGGTGTTGGTTCACGCGCACTCTGCCAGATAAAAAAAATAGACAGTTTAATAATCGGCCAAGTCATAAAGCGATTAGGTAGTGGCCCCTCAAAACAACTTGGAATATTGCAACAAAACGGTAGAGGTTGGTTAATACAGCCTGTGAATAAAAAATCTCGTCACGTTTACAAGCCAGTCAAAGTACCAGATGAAGCAAAATTAAATGACCTCGTATGGTTTCAAGCATCTCGTAGAAACATTAAGGAGACAAGACTTGCTGAGATTACCGAGATTATTGATTCCACACGAAAGGGAAATATTGCAACTATGATCTCATTGTATGAGCACAACGTGCCCATCGGTTTCCCTGAAGACGTGATAAGCCAAGCTGAAGCTCTTAAGTTACCCAAGTTATCAAAGAGCCATATTGATTTGAGGCATTTAGATTTAATCACGATAGATCCAGATGATGCAAAAGATTTTGATGATGCAATAACAGCAAGCCCAACTAAAGAAGGAGGCTGGGATGTTTGGGTCGCTATTGCTGACGTAGCAGCTTACGTGACACCTGATAGCCCACTGGACATAGCAGCACGTTTGAAAGGAAATTCAGTATACTTACCAGATACAGTTGAGCCTATGCTACCGCACATACTTTCTTCTAATTTATGTTCATTAAAACCAAATGAAGATAGAGCGTGCCTCGCTGTTAATATTTTATTCAATGAAAATGGGGAAAAGGTTTCCCACCGCTTTTGTAGAGGTATAATGCGCTCCATTGCTCGCCTTACATATACGCAAGCCCAAGAGTCTAGTAATAATAATTACGGCGAGCACTCGCAAACAGTCAATAGGGCTATTCAAAATATTTTTGGAGCATATGCGTCCATAAAAAATATACGGGAAAAAAGAGCACCACTAAATATTGAATTACCCGAACGCAAGGTTCATATCGATAAAAAAGGTAATGTTTCAGGCATTACCCTGAAAGAAAGATTTGATGCCCACAAATTGGTGGAAGAGTTCATGATTCAAGCGAATGTTGCAGCAGCAGAAGCTTTATCTGAAAAAAATATAGCTTCTTTATCTCGCCTTCACGAACCCCCAAAACGTGAAAAATTAGTCAGTTTGGCTGATTATTTGTCAGTATTAGGGTTAAAACTTTCTGCAGGAGAACGAGCAACTACGCAAAAACTTAATGAGTTATTAAAAAAAGCAGAAACAAAAGGCCTATCAGAAAGTGTGGGCATGGCTGTTCTTCGCAGTCAAAGTCAAGCGATCTACGATGCTGAGCGCAAAGGGCACTTCGGACTTAATTTATCTCATTACACACATTTTACCTCACCGATTAGACGGTATTCAGATTTAATTGTTCACCGGGCACTCATAAAGGCATTTGACTTAGGAGAGGACGGGTCAACAAAAAGTGAAATATCGCGCTTAAAAGAAACTGCAGAACACATATCAAGCACCGAAAGACGCGCAATGGCAGCAGAACGTGATGCAAAGGACAGGTATATTGCATCATATTTGGAAAATAAGGTTGGCGCTATATTTGATGCTCGGATCACTGGTGTCACAAAATTTGGACTATTCATTACTTTAGATGAAACTGGAGCAGACGGGTTAATACCTTCCAGGAGCCTTGGAAGAGAATACTTCATTCTTGATGAAAAAAGAAAATCTCTAATAGGAAGCGATAGCGGTAAAACATATAAGTTTGGACGAAAAATAAAAGCAAAACTAATTGAGTCAACACCAATAACTGGAGGCTTAATTTTTGAAATGCAATCCAAACCTGATAAGGGACCCATACCTAAAATTCGTAATTTTCGTCGTGACGATTACTCAAAACGAAAACGTCGGAAAAATAAAAAGTGAAAAGTCATCTTAATGCATCTCCTGAGCCTCCAAAATTGACGGATGCAGAACTCAGTAAACGTAAAAATTTAGATCGCGCCCCTCGTCCTCGATTGGCATCTACCATCGTATTAACTCACGGGCCAAAAAATAAACCTAAAATACTAATGGGAAAAAGGTCAATAAGGCATGACTTCATGCCAAGTGTTTATGTCTTTCCGGGGGGAAGAGTTGATAAATCTGATAGTTATGCAAAATATACAGGAGAGCTATCTGTGCGAACAAAAACAATATTAGAGACAGCTTATAACCCTCGCAAAGCTAGGGCTTTAGTTTTAGCCTCATTACGAGAGACATATGAGGAAACCTCTTTAATGATTGGTAGAAAAGGAAATTATAAAACAACTTCTACGTCTACTTGGAGTGAATTTCATAAAGCCGGTCTTACTCCGAGTTTAAATGGCATCGAAGTGTTTGGTAGAGCAATAACTCCTCCACACAGACATAAAAGGTTTGATGCATGGTTTTTTATAAAAAATATTGAAACACAAAGGCCACCTGATATTTCTGATACGGCTGAACTTGAAGATGTTGCTTGGTTTACCTTCGAGCAAATTTGGGAACTTAATCTTCAACGGGCAACCAAAATGATGTTAAATGCTTTAGTAGAATATTTAAATTTTCAAACACCACCTCCACACATATTTTTCTCACGCGCCGAGAGAGGTAAATTCATCACAGATACCTACCCAAAAGCATAAATTGGCGTGTTGACATAAAGCATTATCTGAACTAATTGCGCTTTTATATTAACAAGAGGTACTAGTTCAATGGCGAAGCCAACCACAATTAAAATTCGTTTAAATAGTACAGCCGGAACAGGCTACTTTTACGTCACAAAAAAGAACTCCAGAACAATGACAGAAAAAATGGTCAAAAAGAAATACGACCCTGTTGCTAGAAAGCATGTAGACTTTAAAGAAGGCAAGATTAAATAAGTATCCTTAGTTTATCTTAGCCTTATTTAACCAGATTGCCTATGGTGTCCAAAAATGTGCTTATTGAGATAGGCTTAGACAAATAAGCCTCACAACCACCATCAAGTATCCTTTCTTGATCACCCTTCATAGCAAAAGCGGTTATCGCTACTATAGGTATGTTTGATAGATTATCATCATCTTTGAGCCACTTTGCAACTTCAAGGCCTGAAACTTCAGGTAATTGAATATCCATTAATATTAAATCGGGTAAAAACTTCTTGGCAATACTTATAGCCTTGAGACCCTCACGTGTTTGTCGTGTTTCATACCCACTTGTCTCTAAAAGATCATTAAAGAGCTTCATGTTTAATTCATTGTCTTCAACTATCAGTATTTTTTTCATATACCCCTTTATCATAATAATTAATTAATTAATTATTATGATAAATTAAAACTACAAAAAAAGTCTAAGAAATATGGATGCAACATATAATCTTTGTCGTGATTGCGGCTTATATTCAAGCACTAATAAGTGCTCCGCGTGCAATTCACTCAATATTATAAGCCATGAAGAAATAAAAATTTTAAATATAGCACACATCGATTGTGATTCTTTTTTTTGCTCAGTTGAAAAAAGAGATAATCCTGAAATACGAAATAAACCTGTAATAGTCGGCGGTGGAAGACGTGGAGTAGTCTCTGCAGCTTGCTATAATGCTCGTATTTTTGGAGTTCGCTCTGCAATGCCAATGTATCAAGCGTTAAAATTATGCCCAAGTGCTGTGGTAATAACAGGGGATATTCAAAAATATAAAAAAGTAGGTTTACTAATTAAAAGTATGATGCAAGAGCTTACACCGTTGGTCGAACCACTATCAATTGACGAGGCCTTTTTAGATTTAAAAGGAACAAAAAAAATCCATAAAATGGACCCATGCCAAGTTTTAGTAAGGCTTCAAAACAATATTATTAATGAAGTAGGAATTACTGTTTCGATAGGGCTATCTTATAATAAATTTTTAGCTAAAACTGCTTCAGATCTAAACAAACCAAATGGTTTTGCAATAATTGGAAAAAATGAAGCAATAAACTTCCTATCAGAAAAACCTGTCAGCTTTATTTATGGAGTTGGCCCATCTTTTGAAAATAAACTTAAGCTAGTAGGTATTAATAAAATATCAGATATAAGAACTTGGACTGATAAAGAAATGTTTATACAATTCGGAGAGTCTGGCTTACGTATTGCAAAACTAGCTAGAGCTGAAGACAAACGTCCCGTTAAAAGCCACAAGAAACGTAAATCTATATCTTCGGAGACGACATTTAATAATGACATCAGTTCTTTAGATACATTAAGCGATATACTTTGGAAAGTATCTTTAGCTACGGCCGATAGAAGTAAAAGTCTAAACTTAGCAGGATACACCATCACTCTTAAGTTAAAGACAAGTAACTTTAAAACCATAACCAGAAGAAGAACATTACCCCAAGTCACACAATTAGCAGATACAATATTCAATACTTGCTTACCATTGTTAGAAGGAGAAGCTAAGGGTCAGAAATTCCGGTTAATTGGAGTTTCACTCTCCAGCCTAAGCAAACCTTTAGGAGATCATGGAATTCTTCTTGACCCTATGGCTTTAAAACGTGGAAAAGCCGAAAGAGTTACTGATAGTATTCGCAGCAAATTCGGTAAAAACTCTCTAATAAAAGGCCGCCAATTTAAACTTTAAATATAATTTCTTTTCATTCTATAAATGACTTAAGGTATTCGTATTTATAGTCATCATCAATACTATGTGCGTTTCGCCAAGACACAGCAGTATCTAAATTTAAAACACTGCCATCTGAATTAATAACAAATACTGTTGGAGTTCCAAATTCGCCTTTAACACCATATTTTCTAATTAAATTTATGTTTTTATCTTTATCACCCACATCAATATAAAGGATTTCATAATTATTTTTTAAGAGTTTTTTAAATCGAAAACTATCCAAAGTAGCTGCGAATGATCGGCTGTCATGACACCAATTAGCTCCAAAAACTAACAACCCATGTTTTTGTTCATTCTTTATAATGTCTAGTAAAGAATTAATCTCAGTTTCCGCCTCACCTGTTTCATTATAAGGCGTGTACATATTATCTGATTTGTGTGTTGGGACATTATGATACTTGTTATGGTCAGAGTAAGCTGAACATGAGCCTAAAAAAGGAAGAGCGAATGATAATAATAATAAATATTTACACATAATTACACAGAATATTTTGAAGCTCTAGATTATCGGCCTTAATTAGATTAATTGTAGACTGATAAATATTGATGAATACATTTTTTTAAAGGTCTATTTTTTTTAATTTAGAAACTCAATCCATTCGTCCTCACTCATTATATTGATACCTAATTCTCTAGCTTTCTTATACTTAGAACCTGCACCCGGACCATATATTACAAAAGAAGTTTTTGCTGAAACGCTTCCTGATACTTTAGCACCCAATAGCTGGGCTTGTGATTTAGCTTCATCTCTGGAAAACTTTTCAAACTTACCGGTAAATACTATTATTTTTCCAGATATTTTAGAGTTTGTAGAAGTTTCCAATGTATCTTGGACGACTATAAAACTCAGTAAATTATTTACAATTTTAATGTTTATTGGTTCGTTAAAGAAGTTAACTAAAGATGTAGCAGCTGCATTACCCATTCCGTCTATAGAAAGTAGATCATCCCATAGCTCACCTGTGTAATCTTTGGCACCCTTTAAAGATGAAAGCATTTTTGACCAAGATAAATAATGCTTCCCTATTATAACAGAATTTCCTTCTCCAATATGACGAATACCTAATGCAAAAAGAAGTCTAGAAAATTCAATGACTCTTTTTTCATTAATAGCTAAAAAAAGATTATTTACACTGGTAGTGCCCCAGCCCTCAAAACTATTTAGACCGATTAATTTATTTCTCCCTTCTAGAGAAAAAATATCAGCAGGTTCGTTTATTAATTTATTTTTATAAAAGAATTCAATTTGCTTGGCACCTAGACCATCAATATCAAACGCTTTTCTTGATACAAAATGCTTGATTCTTTCAATAGTCTGTGCCGAACAATTAAAACCATTTGTGCACCTTCGAACTGCATCCATTTTACCTGTAACTGGGTCCGTATCTCTGTTAGCCAAAGAACCGCAAACTGGACATACTTTTGGCATATTGAATTTTGGTCCATCATTAGATTTTATTAACTTCACAACTTGAGGTATTACATCTCCGGCTCTTTGAATTTCTACAATATCACCTGGTTTCACATTTAACCGTTCCAGTTCATCCTCATTGTGTAATGTCGCATTAGACACAACCACACCACCGACTGTAATTGGTTCCAATCGTGCCACTGGTGTTAATGCTCCAGTTCGGCCTACCTGAATATCTATTTTATGAAGTGTCGTATTCGCTTTTTCCGCTGGAAATTTATGCGCAATAGCCCACCTAGGAGCTCTTGTGACATAACCCAAGCGCTTTTGCAAAAGCAAATCATTTACCTTGTACACTACACCATCAATATCATACCCTAAATCTGAACGGGTGTTTGCAATTTTCTTGTAATGATCGATCATTTTTTGTGGGTTGGAATGCAGCTTTACTTCAGGGTTAACCTGAAACCCCCATTTTGAAAATAATTTCATAAATTCAATTTGAGTATTGGCAGGTAAATAACTTAATTCACCCCATGCATAAGCAAAAAACTTCAAAGGCCTTTGGGCAGTTATTTTAGAGTCAATTTGCCTGAGAGACCCAGCTGCAGCATTACGGGGGTTTTTATATATATCTTTCCCCAAACTTAATTGTTTAGAATTCATAACTGTGAAGTCCTTATGAGAAATATATACCTCCCCTCTTACCTCTATTACATCAGGCCAATCACTGCCTTTAAGAATAAGTGGGATATTTACAATAGTTGATAAATTAGCTGTCACATCCTCGCCAATTGCTCCATCACCGCGAGTTGCACCACTAACTAATAAACCTTTTTCGTATCTTAAAGATGCTGACAGACCATCGATCTTTGGTTCCGATGTGTACGAGAGGTGAAAATCATTACTGATTGATAGAAATTTTTTTACCCTTGAACAAAAGTCAAAAACATCAGCATTACTGAAAGCATTATCCAAAGATAACATAGGTATTGAATGTTTTATTTTTCCAAATTTATTTGACGGTTTAGCTCCAACTGACTTTGTTGGACTATTCTCTGATACTAACTCGGGATTCTTTTTTTCTAGGAAAATAAGTTCTTGTCTCAGTTTGTCATAATCAGAGTCTGATAATCTAGGCATATTATTTTGATAATAATGAACATCAGCTTCTCTTATTTGTTTTGTGAGTACATCTATACGATTTTTAACAATATTATCACTCATGAGTTTATGAGCTGTCTAGCTGCGGCGCGCGCTTCATTAGTAACAGTCTTTCCTGAAAGCATGCGTGCAATTTCTTCTTCTCTGTCTTCATTCGAAATTAAACTTAAACTTGTTCTCGTTATAGTCTCACAACTTGACTTTTCTATTTTATATTGACTGTCAGCCTTTGCTGCTACTTGCGGACTATGGGTCACCACAAAAATCTGATTTGTTTTAGAAAGTTTTGATAACCTTTCACCAACTGCATTTGCAACAGCTCCCCCAATACCTTGATCAACTTCATCAAATACCATTACCGTGTCATTTGAAGTTGAAAGAGCGACTTTAATAGCTAGGGCAAAACGAGACATTTCACCTCCAGACGCTATTTTATTTAGCGGCGCTTTTGGGGCTCCAGGGTTTGTTGAAACTAAAAATTGCACTTTATCTTGGCCTGTTGAAGAAAAATCTGAAAGTTCAACCTCGGTGAAGAATTTAGCGCCATTCATTCTAAGAGGCGTCAATTCAGCTTGAACTGCAATATCTAATAATTTAGCAAATTTATGACGGGAATTACTTAGCAAGTCAGCTGATTTATTAAAAAGGGCCTTAGATTCTCTTGCTTTTTCCTGAGCCCTTTCTAAATCAATTTCAACTGACTCAATCTCCGAGATTTGCTTGCAAAAGCTCTCGTGAACTTCACTAAGTTGATTAACATTACAATTATACTTTCTAGCAGCTGCTCTTAATGCAAATAAACGCTGTTCAATTTCATCAAGCTTTTGTGGTTCAGGATGAAAAACGTCTAATGTATTATTGACCTCTGATAACGCCTCTTGCCTTTCAAGCATTGCTGACTCAAGGGCTTTTACAGCTAATTTCAGAGCAGACACTTTAAAGCTATTTTCAGTGTCTAATTTATTATACAAACTTTCGATATTATTAATAACGCTTGAAACTCTTGACTCAAACGTTGTATCTTCATCTAGCACAATTTTAACAGCGTTTAGTTCCTTCAGAACTTCCTCAGATCCTTGCAAAATTCGCCTATTTTCAGCTAATGTTTGTTCCTCGTCTATTTTCGGAGACAATTTATTTAATTCAGTAATAGAGAACTCTAGATACTCCTTGTCACGTATACTTTTAGATTTAATTTTAATTAATTTTTCTACTTTACTGTCAGTCTTTAACATTTCTAAATATGAATTTTTACACTTATCAATTAAGTTTTCATGACCAGAAAAAGTGTCAAGTAAATTAAGGTGTGTTGCTGAATTCACTAAACCCCTTTCATCATGTTGACCGTGTATTTCTAACAAAGAATTACCGATTTCAGCTAGTAACTTTCCACCAACGACTTGATCATTTATGTAAGCCCTACTCCTTCCATCTTTTGTAAGAGTCCGGCGTAAAGTCAGACCTTCATTAACATCAAAATCTATATCATTATCCAACAAAGTTTTTTGCATATTTTCTGATAAAGAAAAATTTGCTATGCATTGTGATTTATCTGAACCCACTCGTACCAAATGACGGTCAGTGCGCGAACCTGTAGCCATACATAATGCATCAAGAATGATGGATTTTCCTGCCCCTGTTTCACCAGTTATAGCAGTTAAGCCAGAGTTAAAATCAATATCTAAAGCATCAATTAAAACAATATTACGAATAGATAAGCTATTGAGCATATGCCTTAAAAAAGACGTTCGATTAGACGATTCCAGTAACCTTTATTTCGCGGCTTTTTAATTTCGTCATCTAGGTTAACGCCATATTCCTCCAGTAAATTATAACTATCTTGATACCATTCACCTGATGGGTAGTTATATCCTAAAACTGAACCCACAAGTTTAGCTTCACTTATAATTCCTAAAGAAACATAAGCTTCAACTAATCTATGCAAGGCTTCTTCTGTCTGGGAAGTTGTCTCATAATTTTTAACAACATTTTTAAATCTTCCTATAGCAGCTAAATGTTGATTTTCCTTGAGGTAATATCGGCCAATTGTCATCTCTTTACCAGCCAAATGATCGTGTGTTAACTCTAATTTAAGGCGAGCATCTCTTGCATAATCACTATTTGGGTAGCGCCGAACCACCTGCTGCAGTGCGGCTTCTGCATTAACAGTAGTCTCTTGATCTCGGCCTACATCATATATCTGATCGTAATAGTTCATAGCAATTAAATAATATGCATAAGGTGTGCTATCGCTTCCTGGGTGTAGACCTATAAATCGTTGAGCAGAAACAATAGACTCTTCATAGTCTGTAGAACGATAATTAGCATATGCCTGCATGAGCATTGCTCTACGAGCCCATTTAGAAAAAGGATGTTGTCTTTCAACTTCTTGGAAAAAAAGTTTAGCACGGTCCCAATCATTTTTTTCTATTCGTTTAAACCCTTGGTTGTAAATTTGCTCTGCGGGTCTTTCGATATACGCAAGTTTTGCTTTCTTATTACCCCCTAAACCTAACGAAGAACAAGCAGACATAGTGAAGCTGATTGTAATAATTAAAAAATTATAAATATATTTTGAACTACTCATTGTGATGCCGTTAGAGATTAATGATTATCTAGTCTTAAAGGACATTGCTAATAGAAGGAAGACAGAAAATATACGAAAAATAAAATAATAATTTATTTTATTAAAGGTTTATAAATTTCCATGAATCCGAAGTGCCATACAAGGCAACTTGTAAAGCATGATTTAATTTATGACCGCCTTTAAATGTAGTTACACGCCCTATTACAGGACCTCCAACATATAAATCACCCATTAAATCAAGTGCTTTATGTCTACAAAATTCATTTAAAAATCTCAAACCTTCTGGATTTAAAACTCTACCTTTGTCTACAACTATCGCATTTGATAGAGACCCACCCTTCGAAAGACCGCAAGACCGTAAGGAAGCTACGTCATCAAATCTTGCAAAGGTACGAGCAGGAGCAAGGCAGTCGCGGAAAGTTTCCAAATCAGGGGTAATCTTAAAATTCTGGATACCAATAGCCTTATCATCATAATCTATGGTTACATCAAGTTCTATCTGATCAGAAGGTTCAATTTTAGCGTAAGCATCATCAATAGAAACCTCAACAGGCTTTAAAACTTTTACATAGCGCCTCGGTGATGATTGTTTTTTTATTTTAGCATTCTCTATCAATTTTAAAAAAGGCTCCGCACTTCCATCAACCGCAGGTATTTCATTGCCATCTATTTCGATATTTATATTGTCAATGCCACATGCAGCGAGTGCTGCAAGCAAATGCTCAACAGTTGAAACTGTGACACCGGCAATGTTTGACAAGGTCGTACAATTTAAAACACAAGATACAGAACTCGGGACAACTTTTATTATATTATTACGGTCAGCAATATCTGTTCTTATAAAATTAATTCCAGCATCAACTTCAGCCGGAAGCATTTTTAAATTAGTGAATTTTCCACCATGCAATTCTACGCCGGAAATTTCAGCTGATGCGGCAATAGTGGACTGCATTGAAAAACTATTCATTATAAATATCACGCTTTATGAACTATCGAACTTTTAGAAGCTCAATAACAGGATATCAAGATATTTTAATTATGTATCATCCAAAATTAAATAAATTATCATTGTCCGTAGCTTTAATTAGTTTGTCGTCTGAGAAAACTTGGTATTTCCAGCTCTTCATCTGCATTATCACCAAATAAATCACCACTTTCTAAAATACTTTCTTGTTGTCCAAAGTTTTTTGGCTGAACAGGTTTATTTTTTGGAGATAAATCAACTTCCCGGTTAGTGATTTTCTGTTTTTTCAGTCCAAAAAATCCGAATGGCTTCTTAACTACATTCTGGGGCTGGATCTCAGAAACTATTTCTTCTTCTATATTCTTTTCTGAGACTTCTGAATGCCTCACAATATCATTTAAGTCAGCAGCCTCTTCGGTTTTAGTATCGATACTGTCTGTTTCCAAGTTGTTAAATTCTTGGTCATCGAAAGAATTTTTGTTAACTCCAGTATCTATATTTTCTGTGCTTAATGCGAAACTACTTTCTTGAATTTCAAAACTTTTGGCTACTTCTTTTAAACGACGTGTTGGTACCGGATTAGAGTCC
>TARA_Y100000385_G_C13108734_1_pt1 | contig 11790 bp, 14 predicted proteins | sample TARA_Y100000385 | Tara Oceans TARA_Y100000385 (sample SAMEA2620980) | marine metagenome | biome: marine biome (ENVO:00000447); feature: surface water layer (ENVO:00002042); material: "saline water (ENVO:00002010), including plankton (ENVO:xxxxxxxx)" | depth 5 m
AGACACAATACACAGAGTTTTTTCATAAGCTTGTTTTTTAGTTATTCAAGAAATCCTTCTGACTCCCATTGTACAACTAAGTCAATTAAGTTTTGTGGTAACCGGGACCCTCCTAAAGGCATAAAGCCCGCTTGACCAGGTTGCCAATTAATTCGATCTATAAGATTCGTATTCTCAATGGAGCTTCTTACGCTGTTATAGCTAGTTAATGATACGCCGGCGCCATTTATTGCGGGGCTTGAATGACAAGCTATACAATTGGTATCAAAAATTGGTTTTATGTGTTGTGTATAGGTTATGATTTCTGTAGGATCTGCTTGCTCAGTTAGATCCTCCTCACTTAGGTTGGTACAGCCAAAGAGAGTTAAATTTAAAGAAATCAATAAAAATAATGACAGAGTTTTCATAAATAATTAATAATTAGTACATTCAAATTTAATTCTTTTTTATTAAACAATTATAAAGGGTTGTTTTTAACTCAGTTCTGTAATCTTAAATCTTTATTATGAGAAAGAAATTTATTTTTTTTACAATTATAGGGGCTGTCTTTTTTTTAGGGTATGACTACCTGTTCCCTGAGCATAGGTCTATACAGGATGAGCCCCCGCGTTTTAGTTTAGAGGCCAATCTTTTTTTTAATGAATTTGAAGCCAACTCTAAGCAAGCAGAAACAAAATATTTAGACCAAACTATTTCAGTTATTGGCGTAGTTACATCCGTAAATTCTCAAAACTTGACTATTAACCGTAAAATTTTCTGTAAATTCGAAAACTTAGCCGACATGCCAAAACTTAAGGATTCTATACAGCTTAAGGGAAGGTGTATTGGTTATGACGATTTATTGGAAGAAATAAAGCTTGATCAATGTAGTATTATTAAATAATATATGAGATACTTATTTTTTTTACTGGTATTAAATCTCTCCTTCGCGCAGACCACTATTTTTGAGGTGGCCCGATCTGGCACTGTTGAAGAAATGAATGTTCTTTTTCAGTCGGATGCTAGGCTTATCAATTCCATTGATAAAAGGGGCAGTTCACCCTTAACTCTTGCGGCTTACCACAACAATATAAATGTTGTTAATTATTTAATAGATAAAGTTGAAACTGTAAATGGTGAAAGTAAGGATGGTACGCCCCTTATGGGCGCTGTTGTCAAAGGCCATACTGCAGTGGTGAAATCACTAATTCAAGCGGGAGCTGATCCAAATTTATCGGACGCCAATGGTACAACAGCCTTGCACTATGCTGTAATGTTTAAGAATTATTCAATAGTTTCCTTATTGATGGATGCTAATGCAAATATTAATTACAAAAACAGTGTCGATCAATCTCCCTTGGATTTCGCAAAAATGCATAATGATGAACGCTTAAATAAAATTTTAAATTCTAAATAATCAAATTATGAAAAAAATTACTTTTATTTTCAGTTTATTGGTTGGTTTTTTTAGTAATGCCCAAAACACCTCTACTGGCGTGGTGACCCTTACCACTGGATTTACTGTTCAGTTTGACATTAATGCTACTACTAATATTGTGACCATGACTATGATTGGTCCTAGTAATGTATGGTTAGGCGTTGCTTTAAACATTAATTCAGGCAATTCAATGGGAAGTGGTGGAGAGGATGCAATCATTTTCTCTGGTTCTTCGTTATCAGACCGTTACATGACAGGAAATTTAGCAATGCCGGTTTTAGATTCCTCATCAGATTGGAATGTATCCAGCAACACAATAAATTCTGGCGTACGAACAATCATTGCCACTAGAGCCAGAACTACTGGCGATTCTAATGATTTTATATTTCCAACAACAATAAATACGAGTATTCCCATGCTATGGGCTAAGGGAAATAATACTCTTTCTCTGGGCTATCACGGGTCAAAAGGGGCTGCTATGTCTACTACTCTGGGGACTTCAGCTCCAGTATCACTTCCTAAATTTAGGGTGTATCCAAACCCTGTTGCTGCTGAGCTAACTATTGAATTTCCGGAATCAATTGAACAAGCAACTATTTCGGTTTATAGTGTCTTAGGGACTCTTGTATATAGCTCTACAATGAACCAATGGAACTCAAAAATAAACACCTCTGAATGGAATACGGGTGTCTACTTGATGAATATCAAAACCACAGAATTTACCCAAACTAAGCGCGTTGTAAAGCTTTAACTTATGTTTTTAATTCTCTTAGAAAAACCATCAGAACTTTCTAATGTTTTTTTTAAAATATAAAACAATGAAACAATTTTTAAAGTGTACTTTAGTTAATATATTTTACTTTGCTAAATGATGCGTTTTATTACTTTATTTTTTTCCCTATCAATAGGGCTCTTTAGCTTTGCTCAAAATATCTCTACTGGCGTGGTGCCCCTTACCACTGGTTTCAGCGTTCAGTTTGATGTCAATACTACAACAGATATTGTTAGCATGAAAATGGTGGGTCCAGATGATGTTTGGTTAGGAATCGCACTCAATACCAATTTAGGGAACTCTATGGGCAGTGATGGCGCTGATGCTTTTATTTATTCAAGTTCAGGTTTATTAGATAGACATATGTCTGGTGGCTTTTTTGAACCCAATGTAGATGCCTCTCAAGATTGGGTGTTCTCTAGTAATACTACAAGCTTAGGGGTCAGAACAATCGTTGCTACCAGAGCGAGAGATACAAACGACCCTAATGATTTTGTCTTTCCAACAACAAATACAAGTCTTCCTTTGTTATGGGCATTAGGAACCACTGCGAATTCATTTGACGGCCACTCCAGCTCTAGCAGAGGGGTGGCTATGACGACACTAAGCGCCTCTAAGGATGTATCCGTTCCAAAATTTAAAATATATCCAAACCCTGTGGAGGCTGAACTCACTATTAAATTTCCTTCTTCAATTGACTTTGCCAGTGTTTCAGTTTTTAATACCTTAGGTGAGCTTGTTTTTCAGTCAAATATGAATCAATGGAATTCACAAATTAACACCTCTGAATGGAATATTGGAATCCATTTATTGACGATTAGAACCTCTTATTTTTCTGAAACAAAACGACTTATTAACCACTAATAATTTTTATTATGAAATATTATATGTCCACTTTTTTAATTGCTTTCAGCTTTCTGCTTTTTTCTCAAGAGGATTTATTGAGTGAAATAGATACAAACTTTCAGCAACCCCTCTATGCAACTGCTGTTTTTAAAGGCTTGAAAGTAATAAATTTTGAGTCCACTAAGTTAGTCGCCAAAAAGGGTTTTAATTTTATTGTTTCCCATAGATTTGGAACCGTCAAAAACGGCTTTCAAAACCTATTTGGATTGGATGAGGCTGTAACCCATTTAAATTTTGTTTATGGGGTTTCAGATGCGCTAAATATAAGTGTTTCTAGAAGCTCAAATCAAAAGATATATGAAGTCGCTAGTAAATTTAGATTAGCCAAACAGCAAGCCGGAAAAATGCCATTAACAGTCGTTGGTTACACCTCTATTTTAGCCAACACTGCGCTTGACAAAGCTAATTTACCGAAACTAGAGTTTAAGCACCGCTTGAGCTATGTAGCTCAGTTGTTAATTTCTCGTAAAATTAGCGAGGAGTTGTCCCTAATTGCGTCTCCTACCTTTTTTCATGATAATTACGTCACTGATAACGATCAAGCTAATTCTCAGTATGGGATTGGCCTTGGGGGCCGTTACAAACTAGGGAAGCTTTGGTCTTTGAATATGGAGTATGGTGCGCATCTAAACAGAAATAATAATTCACTATACAATAATCCCTTCTCAATAGGAGTTGATTTAGAAACGGGCGGTCATGTTTTTCAATTGCATTTCACAAATTCACAATCTATGAATACCAATGGCGTTTTTGGCACAAGCACTGGGGATTGGGCTGAAGCTGATGTTTATTTTGGATTTAATTTAGCGCGTTCTTTTTGAGAGACTTATTCTATTAAAGGTCGAAGTCTTTTTTTGTAGAAATCTTAGGAATTTTCCTGTATTCCATTTCTTTTTCAAGTTTATCAACTTGTTCGTTTAAGTCTTTAGTAAGGATTTTTTTATTACGTTTTTCCATCGGAGGATTTAACTTCTCTGCATTCTCAAATTTAATTACGTTTTCTAAAATATCTCTAGGCAGTTGTGAACCCGCCTTAGTGAGGGTATCTAAAAACTCACGAGCAAAAAATTCATCTATTTGAATACGCCTTTTAGTGGTGTGCGCAAACTTTCCAATGATCCTACAAACATTGTCGCGTTCTTCTGGGCTTAATTTGTCTGCAAACTCATAGTCTTCAATTTTCTTTAAACTTAAAATAATAGGTTCAAGAGCATCTTTAGTAATAATAAACACATTATAATCTCCAATATTATAGTGAAATTGGTCAATAACTTCTAAAGTATTTGAAGGTATTACTAAAAACAAATCATTTTTAACATTGTCATGCTTTGCATATTTTTTTAAATTTTCGGTTTGCGCCTTAATATACTTGGGGAAATTAGTTAAATCGTCATTTGCAGGGCTTTTCGCATCAAAAACAATAAGTTGATCCATAATTTCAATAGAATTATCAGGTTTGTTTCGAGGATGTGGAAATTCTTCTTGATTGATGTATTTAATGACGTTATTTCTACAGATTAACTGAAGGTGGTTTTGAACATCTTTTTCGTGTTCTGACCATTTTAATTTCATTTTGTTCAATAAAAGTTCTTTGTCTTTAACCCGCTCATCGTTGAGACGCTCTTTTTCTTTTTCTAACGATTGTTGCAAGGTAACAGCAGTTGCGACGTTTTTGTTGACTTCTATTTGACGCCCTTCTTCTGCTTTTTGAAATGCGATCGTTTCATTTTTAAGTGTATTCCGCTCTAGCTCAACCAGTTTAAGACGTTCTTCAGATTGCGCCTTTTCAAGTTTTATTTGCTCGTAATTTTCAGCCTTTGCAGCTGCAATTTCTAATTGTTTATTGAGGTTTGAAATGTTGATGTCTTTTTCAATGATTTCTTTTTCTAATAGAGAAATTCTAGAGTCTTTAAGTTCAATTTGAGCTTCAGGGTTAGGGGCTGGTTGTTTTAAATACCAGGCGAGCGCTACAAATCCAATTAAGATAATTGCTAAAATGATAAATTCCATATGGTCTGTGATAAAGATTAAAAAAGGCTAAGGGTTAAATGTATATAAAAAACTAACTCTTTTAAGCTAAGTTAAGGTATTTTCTTTGAACATAACTAAACCCATACATCATTAGTCCCGCATAGAAAAAATCGCCTAAAAGTGAATTTCTAAAGAAGGGGAGTGCCATGGTATAACACTCTGCAATTCCAGCCCATGTTTTAGGATATCCTATAAGCCAAACACCAAAATTAGTGATGATGAAAAAGCTTAGGCTACTTAAAAAAATACTTAATAGCGTTGGTTTTTTTATTTGAGTTCCTATATAGCTAACCATTATAAAAGCACTATAAACAAAAATGGAAATGGTATAGAAACCTAAATACAAGTCGGAGAGTGCCATGATGGTTAATGGGGCTATATAGGCCATCTTTTTATTTTGTAAATAGACACCTCCAAAGAGAGCTATAGGTGTGATAGGTGTGAAATTTGGAAGGTGAGGAAACAGTCTAAATAATACAGCAACCACCATAAATAAGATAATAATGAGTTGTTTTTTTTGGCTGTAGGAATTAGACATGTGAATGTGTTTTGACTCAAAAATAATATTATTTCGACCAACCGCCCCAATTCTGACTTAAATATTTTAGTTTTGGATATAATATATTCTTATCCAGTCCATGTATTTCTCTTATTTAAAAATTTGAGATGGAAGTGATTCTTTGTCTTTATTAAGACTCAATTCACTCCATTAACACCTAATCAATGTCCAAAATAACCTACCTTTCAATTATTCTGTATTTCTCGGTACAAACCACTAGTTTTTCCCAAACACTAGCTAAACAAGCCCTAGATGAAATTGTTGTTACAGACTCCCGCTTTGAGTTGAAACGTGAAAATTCAGGGAAAACCGTTATTAAAATTTCTCAACAAGAGATTGAAAATAATCAAGGACGTTCTATTTCTGCCCTTATCAACTCTAAAAGCGGAATTCAGATTAACGGAAGTAGGAGTAACTCGGGTCAAAATTTAGGGGTCTACGTTAGAGGTGGAAGAAATCGTCAGGTTTTAGTTTTAATAGATGGTATTCAAGTAAATGATCCGTCTCAGCTTTCTGGAGACTATGATTTTAGATTACTAAACCTAAATCAAATTGAATCCATCGAAATTAACAAAGGTGCCGCAAGTACTTTGTACGGAAGTGGTGCCGCATCAGCGGTTATTAGCATAACCACCAAAACCGCTAATACTAAAAAAATAAGTGCAGTCATTTTTTCAAGCACAGGAACGAATCAAACAGAATCTGATCAAAACTATGATTTAGCAGATTTGACTAATAGTGTGGCTTTTAGCGGCACCTTAAATAAATTCACATACTGCACGGCTATCAATCAGCACGTATCGGACGGATTATCGGCTTCAATTAGTGAGGTTAACGAAAAAGATACGTTTTCAAAACAGGGTGTTGATGTTAATTTTGGTTACAGTTTTAATACGGCCTTTTCATTGAATGTATTTGGAAATCTTACAGAAACGAATTCAGAAATAGACGGTTTTGATTCTAATTTTAACTTGGTTGATACAGCTGATGAATTTAACAGTAAACAATCTCGTATAGGTTTATTGTCAACCTTTAAATATTTAAAGGGTAGTGTTCGTTTGAATGCCGCTTACAGTGAATATGATAGAGAATTTATCTCTAGTTTTCCATCGACTTATGCTGCTAAAAATTTTATCTTAGATATTCATAATAAGTATGTGTTGGATGATGCGTTTTATACGGTCTTAGGCCTTAATTTTATTAAAAATAAAGCTATTTTTTCCAGTGAACAAACATTTAGTATCGCTGACCCTTATGCAAATTTAGTTTATGTTTCAGACTTTGGTTTAAACATTAATTCAGGGGTGCGATTAAATATACACAGTAACTATGGATCCCATTTTATCTATAATCTAAATCCATCTTACTCAATTAAAAATAAAAACAATGGATATGTAAAATTATTCGGATCTTACAGTACTTCTTATATTACGCCATCCTTATCCCATTTGTTTGGAGATTTTGGTGCCAACCCAACCTTAAATCCTGAGGAGAATCGAACCATAGAAACAGGCGCAGAATTTAAATTTAACTCGAATCTTAGGCTTTCAGGGTTGTTTTTCAATAGAGAAGAAAAAAACACTGTAGTTTGGGTTGAGGGTGGATATCAAAATGCAGCGCGCCTTTTAAATGCCAGAGGGGTTGAGTTTGAGCTTGAAACGATATTATTAAAATCCCTAGCGGTTGAAACGAATTATACATTTGTTGAATATAAAGAAGAGGCTGCACGAAGAATACCAAAGCATAAAGTAAATTTACAACTGGCTTATAAGCACTCAAAGGTTACATTTGTCTCTCTAGCTTACCAATACACACACCAAAGGTTTGAGAATAGTTTCCTGCCTCCCTTGGATCGTTTTAGTATTTACAATCTGTATATAAGCCATTACCCCTTCAAAAATAAAGTTAAGTTTTTTGGACGTCTGGACAATATCTTCAATGAAACTTATGTAGACGTACCTGGATACACCAGCAAAGGAAGGAATGTGAGCTTAGGATTTATATTAACTCTTTAATAACTTAGTCTAAATACATAATTTGCGTATGAGGTACAAAGGAGTCTGAGTTTAAGATTGGAAGTTTTCCAGGGAAATCAAACATAAATCTCCCCCCTTGAATTGCAGCTAGAGCAGCAGCTAGCAATGGTTCATCACTTGCGCCTAAAACACCGTAATTTTCGACCTTTTCTTTAACTTGAATGGTTGGTGTAATACCTGCAGATGGAACAACTTCATTGTCTTTATTAACGGTAATTGCCACTAAGGGCTGTAAGGCATATAAATGTCCCGGATTCGCCTCCGATCTTTGAAAGTTGTTAGGAGAATCGTAAATGGTAATTGAAGCTTGAGACTTTCCTACAGTCTTAGTTCCAATTTGTACAACCTCAATATAAGGGTTTAGGCTGTTGATAATCATTTCACTTGCAGAAGCAGAGCTGCCAGAAGTTAAAACGTATACTTTATTTAGGTTGAGCGCATTTATTGCCTCTCCTTGGGCCAAAGCACTAGTAAAATTATAATCATTATTATTATTTTGGAGTTCGCTGTTGTACTGAAGTTTTGCAAAGATCCCCTCTGATAAACCAGTAATCATACTTCCTAAAGCGGCTGCAGAATTGACACTTCCTCCAGGATTATATCTTAAATCTAGGACCAGGTGTTGAATATTTTGAGCGGCAAAATCTGCAAAAACAGCATTGAGCTGGGTGTCATAATCGGCTACAAATCCATTATACATCAAGTAGCCAACATTTTCATTATTCACATTAATGACCTCAGACTTGAAAATAGGATTTTCAGAATATACAGTTTTAGTAAGTGTAATTGTTTCGTCAGAATCGTTAAGGCTGTCGTCTGCGGGGTCGTCAGTTCCGTTAGAGTTATAGCTGGCAATTCCAAGACTGTAGCTGTCAGGGCTTAGAAGTGTAGCAAGATTGGTAGTATTTAAGGCTTGTCCGTCTATTTTGTTAAAAATAGTGCCTCTAGTTAGAGAGGTATTACTCGAATTACTACCGGGTAATATTAAACGCACAATCCCAAATATTTCTGTCGTGCTGCCAGGAGTTCTATAAAAATTAAACTCGGCGCCATTAGTTTTTGTAACTCCACTGAACTGTTCTTCAAGGGCAATATAATTACTAGTAATCCAACTAAACCGATCGACAACAGTAGGGTCATAAATTAAAGATTCAAATAAATTTTCTGGCGAATCATAGTCAGCTAAATAACTTTGGTATTCACTGTCTGTAACAAAACGATTATTGGCTAAATTTGGAATATCGTCTTTGTAGAGGTAAACATAATTCATACCTTTCCATACAAAATCCTTGATATCTACACTTAGTGTAGTAGAGTCGTCATTATCTTCAAAACAGCTAAAGTTTAAGCTTATGATAAAGAGTATAATTATGCTGTTGAAAAATGATTTCATAAATTGAGATTTCATATTGTTTTATAGCTTTGAGTCTTAAAAGTCTAAATTAAACTAATTATTACAAAACAAAAATTTATTTAGTACTGTTGTAACAAATTAATCGATTAATCGTCTTTAAAATAACCCGTTACCCTAATCTAACATGAGCGAAGCAGATTTCTTATTAATTATCACGCCCTTTAGGGATAAAATTTTTAGAATTGCGCGGCGTTTATTAATTTCTATAGAGGAAGCTGAGGATGCAACTCAAGAAGTTGTTTTAAAATTATGGAAGTATAGAAAACGATTTGCGAACTATAAAAGTCCAGAAGCTTACGCTGTAACAATGACAAAAAACTGGTGTTTAGACCGACTAAAATCGAAACAAGCACAAAATGTAAATATTGTACATAATAATTATGAAGACCATTCACAATCCTTACAAAAATGGATTGAAGTTAAAGACAGTCTCTGTTGGTTAGATGTTCATATGGAGAGGCTACCTTTGCAACAAAAGCTTGTTTTACAGCTTAGAGATATAGAATGTTTTGAATTTCATGAAATATCAAAAATGCTTGATATGAACCAAACAGCAGTTAGAGTTTCACTATCTAGGGCACGAAAAACAATGAGAGAAAAATTGACTGAAACCCATAACTATGGAATTAAATAAGATCGAAGCCCTTTTGGGTAAATACGAGCTCGGAGAGACGAGTTTAGTTGAGGAAAAGCAGTTGAGAACTTACTTTTCTAAAAACCCTGTGCCTCCGCATTTACAGTCATATGGAAAGCTGTTTGCTTATTTTGAATCAGACTCTAAGCAATCAGCGCAAAGACCTCTTAAACTTGATGTAAATAATAACAGGGAGTTCCCTTACTATTTCGCTGCTGCTGCTATTTTTGTAATTATGTTTACTGCATTTATGAATTTAAGTACCAAAAATGATTCAATACTGCTGTCAGATGATGAATTGTATGCTTATGATGAAACATTAAAAGCATTTAATTTAATTGCAAACCACATGAACAAGGGGCATGAGACCTTTAACACTCTAAACATAGTGTCTAGGTCTTTTGAAAGGGGCGAAAATAACATTAACTTTATAAATGAATTTAGTAATACAATGCACAAAATATTTAAAATTAAATAAAACATAAAAAATGAAAAACACAATATTAATTCTAAGTTTTCTATCAGTTTCACTAACGGGATTCTCTCAAAGTATATTTGATAAATACGAAGATATGGAGCATGTCAATACGGTAAATGTAACTCAAAAAATGTTTAAAATGTTAGCCGATATTGAAACAAAAGATCCGGATTCGGATGCGTTTATTAATCAGGCCAAGTCCTTAAAAAACTTAACGGTTTATTCCACCAGTAATGTGGACGTTTCCAAGGCAATGGAAAAAGATATCGCTCGCTATATCATTAGTGATAAACTAGAAGAACTCATGCGCATTAAAGACGAAGCTAGTAGTGTGAATTTTTACGTAATTGAAGGGAAGGATGACAACCATGTTAAAGAGCTTTTAATGTTTGCAAAAGGCCTGAGTGATAAAACTAAAAACAGTAATATTTCTGTAAATGGGATTCCGCTTGGTGTTGAGACCGTTCTTTTATCGCTTAAAGGAGAAATTGATTTAAGAGAAGTCTCAAAGCTAACCACGAGGTTAAACGTACCTGGCGGAGAATTATTAAATAAATCAACTAAAGAATAAATGATGATGCCCTTGAAACACCTACTCCTTTTTAGTTGCTTGCTTGGTTCTTTAGCCTGCACGCCAAAATTAACATTACAATCTTACTTTGTAGACCACCAAGACAGAACAGATTTCACCTATATGGATATTCCAATCTCTGTTTTAAATACTGAAAATATTTCATTATCAAAAGATCAGAGTGAAGCTATGGATTCTATAGAAACCCTAAATATGATTCTGTATAATCTCGAGGGTGGCACATCAGACACTTTTGAATCTGAAGTGCTTACAATTAAAAAAATTTTGAAAGCAGAGGGTTACAGTGAATTGATGCGGATGGGTAATAATTTAAAAGTTAAATTCCAAATTTCATATGTTGAGGAAGCTTCTAAAATCGATGAATTAATTATTTTTGGTTATTCTTCCTCATCTGGTTTTATGTTGGCAAGGGTGCTGGGCGATAATATTAAACTGTCTAAAGTAGTAAGTTTAGCCGAAGTTATTGACCAGTTAGAAATTGAAAACACTAATGTAAACGATTTCATGAAGTTTTTCCTTTAAAAATAATCAAGGAACTAAAAAGTCTCCGTTTAGGAGGCTTTTTTATATTCAATTAAATTTATATACCAGTGTAATTTGAAGGCGTAATGGCTTTTAATTCAAGCTTGATTAGATCACTTACCTCTAAGGTATCTATAAAATTAGAAATGGATTTTTGAGTAATCCCTTCATTCGTACGCGTGAGGCCTTTAAGTGCTTCATAAGGATTTGAATAGCCTTCGCGTCGCAATATTGTTTGAATTGCCTCTGCAACAACTGCCCAGTTCTTTTCTAAATCTTCACTGATTTTACTGGGGTTTAAAAGAAGTTTATTAAGACCTTTTAAGGTCGATTTAAAAGCAATAATTGTGTGTGCCATTGGGACACCAACATTTCTTAAAACGGTACTATCCGTTAAATCCCTCTGGAGTCTTGATATGGGTAATTTAG
>TARA_Y100000385_G_scaffold290472_1_pt1 | contig 11760 bp, 13 predicted proteins | sample TARA_Y100000385 | Tara Oceans TARA_Y100000385 (sample SAMEA2620980) | marine metagenome | biome: marine biome (ENVO:00000447); feature: surface water layer (ENVO:00002042); material: "saline water (ENVO:00002010), including plankton (ENVO:xxxxxxxx)" | depth 5 m
ACCGAAATACCTACATTAATTGCTGGACGAATACCAGAGTTAAATAAATCGTTTGATAGGAAAATTTGGCCATCTGTAATAGAAATTACATTAGTTGGAATATAAGCTGAAACATCACTTGCTTGTGTTTCAATAATTGGTAAAGCTGTCATACTACCACCACCTAATGCATCACTAAGTTTTGCAGCACGTTCTAATAAACGTGAATGTAAATAGAATACATCTCCAGGATAAGCTTCACGTCCAGGAGGACGACGAAGTAATAGTGACATTTGACGATACGCCATAGCTTGTTTTGTCAAATCATCATAAATGATTAAAGTCGCTTTCCCATTGTACATAAAATATTCAGCAAGGGCTGCACCTGAATATGGAGCAATATATTGTAAAGTTGCTGGATCATTAGCACTCGCAGCAACAATAATTGTATAAGCCATCGCTTCTTTTTCATCAAGTACATTTACTACTTGAGCAATAGTCGAGGCTTTTTGACCTATACCAACATATACACAAACAACATTTTCAGTTTTTTGATTAATAATTGTATCGACTGCGATTGACGTTTTTCCAGTTTGACGATCACCAATAATTAATTCACGTTGGCCTCGTCCAATTGGAATCATTGCATCAATTGAAGTAATACCAGTTTGTAATGGTTCACATACAGATTTCCGACTAATAATACCTGGAGCCATAGACTCAACTAGACGACTTTCTGTTGTTACAATATCTCCTTTACCATCAATTGGAACACCTAATGGATTTACTACTCGGCCTAAGAATGTTTCTCCTACAGGAATTTGAGCAATTTGACCAGTAGTTTTAACGGTACCCCCTTCTAAAATTTGACGGCCATTGCCCATTAAAACGACACCAACGTTATCATTTTCTAAATTAAGAGCAATACCAATTGTTTTGTCTTCAAATTCTAAAAGTTCTCCACTCATTACTTGGTCAAGCCCATAAACACGAGCAATACCATCACCAACTTGTAAAACAGTACCAATATTATCTACTTGTACATCTTGATCATATTGTTCAATTTGTTCACGAATAATACTGCTAATTTCGTCTGGACGAATATTTATCATTGTAGTATTTTTTAAGGTAAAAAGTTAATAAAAGATTTTCTTTGTTTTTAAATTTCTAAAACACCATCTAAATGTTTAGCTAAATTTTCTAATTGATGCTTAATTGTAAAATCAATTACCTTTGAGTTTGTTTTAATTAAAAAACCACCTATAAGGCTTGAATCTAAAGTAACAACCAAACGAACTTCCCTAGCATTCGTTAATTCTTTTAATTTTTTAATTAAATTTAATTTCTGTAATGTTGTAAAGGGAAACGCTGTAGAAACTTCAATCATTTTAACTGAAGCTGTTTGATACACTAACTCCAGAAAACGACTAATGATAGATGATAACAAACTGATTCGATCGCGTTTTACTAAAACCATTAAAAATTTAAAAGTTTCTGAATTTAACTGTGATTTTAAAATATTAGTTAAAATTTTCTCCTTTTGGTTAAGACTAATAATTGGGTTGTTCAAATATTTAGTCAATTCGGGAGTTTTGCTCAAAAAGACTTCTAAATTTTGAAAATCTGCTGTAACTTGATGCATAATATTTTGCTCAACAGAAAAATCATATAGTGCTCGGGCGTAAGGAGTAGCAATTTTTGATGCTAATGGATTTATACTCATACTAAATCTCCTTCTAATTTCTGAATAGTTTCATTAATTAATGCACGTGCACGTTTTTTAGAACCAAAAGTTTTTTTTGCTTGTAATGCACTACGATTTAGAACTAACGAAATTATTTGTTGTTTAACTTCAAGAAAGATTGTTCGTTCCTTCGAACGGAAACTTGAGATAGCTCGATTAAAACGGGTTGTTAGATCTTTTTTTGTAAGATTTGCTTCCGATTTAAGTAAACTCGTTTTCGTCGATAGAGTTTCATTTCGAATTTCTGAAATGACTACATCTGCTTGACTTAGTTGTTTTTCAGCTTCTCTTAATCGTCGATTTGCCTCGTTCAATCGATCTTCCGCATCTTTAACACTAGTGACAATAGTGTTTTTCCTTTGCTCTAAAATAGATCCTAAGAAATCTTTACCTGTATAAATTAAAATACCAACTAAAGCAGTAATATTTAAAACACCTGTTTCTAATAGATCTAAGTTTAACCCAATACTTGAACTAAGTAAGGTGAAGGTTTGATTAAAATTTTCCATGTTTTAAAATTTTTCTGTAAACGTTACGCTTATTAATTAATACTATAATTACATCTAACAAAAATTTAAATTGATAACTTAGTTTCAACTTCGCTACATAATGCTTGAACACTTGTATCTAAAGTATCAAGAGCAGTTTTCTTTTTGTTCAGTAGCTCACTTAGGACAGTTTTTAATAAACTGTCAATATATTTTTGAGAAATATCTAATTCAATATTTAAAATTTCTGTATGAATATTTTGTGAATCTGCAATTTCTAATTGTGCTTCTTTACGTATATTTTCTAAATCTTGTTCATATTGAACAGTTAATTCTTTTGCTTTTGCTAATTTTTCAGAAGCTTCTGCCAGATAGTTTAATATATATTCTTTACGTTCTTCAATAATTGTTAACAAAGGACTGTATAAAATAATATTAAGAATAACCATTAATAAAACAAATTGAATAGCTACTAAAGGTAGAGTTGCATTAATATCGAATAGACCACCTGGACCAGTAACTTCTGAACTTGAAATTAATATTGAAAGATTAATCATACAAAATCTATATATACTACTATAGAATTAAAGTTTTTTATTGAAAAATAAATAAACCAAATGTAAGTTTAGTACAAGTGGTTGATGAAATAATCTAATTAATTAAAGAAGAACTAACGGATTAATTCTATTTAGATTTTAATATATTAGTTCTTCTCTAATTTATTATTATGTATTAAATGGGTTAGCGAATAATAATGCTAATGCTACTACTAAACCATAAATTGTTAATGCTTCCATGAAAGCTAAACTTAATAATAAAGTACCACGAATTTTGTTTTCTGCTTCAGGTTGACGCGCAATACCTTCTACAGCTTGACCAGCGGCGTTACCTTGACCAATACCAGGGCCAATAGCGGCCAAACCAATTGCTAAACCAGCAGCTATAACAGAAGCAGCAGAAATAATAGAATCCATAATAAATTTTACTTAATAATGTAAATGTGAGTATGATTTTAGAAAAATTAGGCTTAAGTATAATTTACTCAAGTGCTTCTGCAATATAAGCAGCTGCAAGGGTTGAGAAAATTAAGGCTTGTACTGAACCAGCAAAGATACCGAGTAACATAATTGGTAATGGAATTACTAGGGGTACAAGAGATGTTAATACTGTAATAGTAAGTTCATCAGCTAATACATTACCGAATAGTCGAAAACTTAATGACAACGGTTTTGTAAAATCTTCTAAAATGTTAATTGGAAGAAGAAGTGGGATTGGATTGACATATCGTTTAAAATATCCTAGGCCTTTCTTACTTAAACCTGCATAGAAGTAAGCAAAAGAGGTCAATAATGCTAATGCAACAGTTGTATTGATATCATTAGTAGGGGCTGCAAATTCTCCCTCTGGTAATTGTATTAATTTCCAAGGAATTACAGCTCCGGCCCAGTTACATCCAAAAATAAACAAGAATAAAGTTCCAATAAATGGAATCCATTCTCGATAGAAACTTTCACCTAACTGATTTTTTGCGATCTCTACAACGAAGTCTAATGCTGTTTCCATAAAGTTTTGCCAACTATTTGGAATTCGATCAGTTTCGCGAGTACCAAGAAATGAGAATAGTAATAATAAAAAGCTAACAAACCAAATTACTACTAAAACTTGTCCGTGTACTAAAAAACCAGCAATGTTCCAGTAGAAATGCTTTCCAACTTCTGCCTCCGCTAAAAATGTGAACGTACTTGAAGAAAAATTATCTGGGTACATAAAATTTAACTAAATTAGTAAATTACCCAATATTAAAAAATATACAGGAACGATTTATATTATATAACTTTTTGTATAAAATTAGGTATATTTTTATACAAAAACTCTTATTTAACAAATTATTAATTTAACTTACCCATTTATAGTATTTAATAATTATTAAATATTTTTAATGACCCCCCACAGGCTATTTTTAATAATTTATTTCTTCTGTCTAACATAAACATAATGTTATTAACTAATTTCTATAGTATGAATATAAATATTTAGTTTCTAATTATTTTTATCTTATTCAAAGTAAACTAATTAGGTTTTTAACAAAATTCGTTGAAAGAATTAATTATATCTTTTTTACGATCTAAGAAAATTTTAGTAATATTTTTACTTAAAAATATAAAAGACATATCCTCTTACTCTAATTTTTCGCTTGTTATTTTAAGAATAGAATTTGACTAACTTCTTATTCCTCAAAAATTTTTCTCCAGAATTATAACCAAGTCTTAAAAAATGTTTAGATGTGAGTTTTTTACATTTATCGTTGAAGTACTGAAATCTTTAAAAAAACTATTCCAACTCAAAATTTAATAAGTGGAATACTCACTAACAATTTCAGAAAAAATATTTTTACTGACTTTATTGTTCCACTAAGGTTTATTATTTTGAATTTTTTAATATTCTATTAACATTATTAGAAAACTGTTAAATTTTTAGCTTTTAAAATTAACGATCATAACGCAAATTCATACATATATATATATATATCTACTATCCTACGCTTCCTTCTAATTTTAAACTTAATAACCGGTCAGCTTCAGAAGCAAACTCTAAAGGTAATTCTGTAAAAACCTCGCGACAAAAGCCGCTAATCATTAACTCAACTCCTTTTTCTACTGAAATTCCACGTTGTAAGAAATAAAATATTTGTTCTTCACCTATTTTAGAAGTTGAAGCTTCGTGTTCAATTTTTGTTGTACAATTTTGAACAGAAATACACGGAAATGTATTGGAATTTGATAACTTTCCAATTAATAAAGAATCACATTGGGAATAATTACGAGCTCCAATTGCTTTTTTATTTACACTAACAAGTCCACGATAAGTATTTTTCGAATTTCCCGCCGAAATCCCTTTTGATACAATTCGACTTCGGGTATTTTTACCTATATGAATCATTTTTGTTCCAGTATCCGCTTGTTGATAATTATTTGTTAAAGCAACTGAGTAAAATTCTCCTTTTGAGTTTTCCCCCACTAAAATACAGCCAGGATATTTCCAAGTTATAGACGATCCAGTTTCAACTTGAGTCCAAGAGATTTTAGACGAATGACCAACACATAACCCTCTTTTTGTTACAAAGTTATAAACACCACCTTGACCTTTTGAATCCCCAGAATACCAATTTTGAACGGTCGAATACTTTATTGTTGCATTATTTAAAGCGATTAATTCAACAATTGCAGCATGTAATTGGTTACTATCATACTGAGGGGCGGTACAGCCTTCTAAATATGTTACTTTACTATTTTCCTCTACAATAATTAATGTACGTTCAAATTGTCCTGATTTTTCATCATTTATTCTAAAATAGGTTGATAAGTCTAACGGACAAACAATGTTTTTTGGAATGTAACAAAAAGATCCATCAGTAAAAACAGCAGAATTTAAAGCCGAAAAATAATTGTCCCCAATCGGAACAACTGTTCCTAAATATTTTTCGATCAACCCTGTATAATCCTGTATAGCTTCGGAAATAGAAGAAAAAATAATACCATATTCTGCTAATTCTTGTTTAAAAGTCGTAGCAATCGAAATACTATCAAAAACAACATCTACAGCCACATTGGTCAATTGCTTCTGTTCAGTTAATGAAATTCCTAATTTATCAAAAGTTTTTAATAATTCGGGATCAACTTCGTCTAAACTGTTTAACTTTTTCTTAATTTTTGGTGCTGAATAGTAAATAATATTTTGATAATCAATTTCAGAAAATTTTAATTGTGCCCATTCTGGACATTTCAACTCTTTCCATTTTTTATAAGCTTTTAAACGAAACTCTAACAAAAATTTTGGTTCATTTTTTTTCTTTGATAATAAACGTATGATTTTTTTATTTAAACCTTTTTCTATAATATCCTTCTCAATGGTAGTTGAGAAACCATATTTATAAGGTTGGTTAACTAAACTAGTTATATTTTTATTTAGAATTTTATTTGATTGATTCATTATTAAATTTGATCAATTAAGATTTTACAATAAATTACTTTTATATCTATATTATAAATAACTAAAGATTTAATTTAACCAAATAAAAAAACCTATTAAATATAATAATACTATTCTAAAAAGTTATAACAAAATTAAACAAATTATTTATAAATTAAAAACAAAATTATGTTATACTTATTAGTAAGGTTATTCTTGAAAATTTAGAGAATTAAACTGACAACAACTAATTTAAATTTATTAATTAGTTGAATCTCTTATATATTGCCTTTTTACTTTAAGGAGAAATAAATGTCTCAATCTGTAACAGAACGGACTCGAATTAAAAGTGACCGTTACGAATCTGGTGTAATTCCATATGCTAAAATGGGTTACTGGGATGCTTCATACACAGTTAAAGATACTGATGTTTTAGCATTATTCCGTATTACACCACAACCAGGTGTAGATCCAGTAGAAGCAGCAGCAGCTGTAGCAGGTGAATCTTCAACTGCAACTTGGACTGTTGTATGGACAGATTTATTAACAGCTTGTGAACGTTACCGTGCTAAAGCTTATCGTGTAGATCCAGTACCTAACGCAACAGATCAATATTTTGCGTTTATTGCATATGAATGTGATTTATTCGAAGAAGCTTCATTATCTAATTTAACGGCTTCGATTATTGGTAATGTTTTTGGATTTAAAGCTATCTCTGCATTACGTTTAGAAGATATGCGTATTCCTCATTCATACTTAAAAACATTCCAAGGTCCTGCAACAGGTATCATTGTGGAACGTGAACGTTTAAACAAATATGGAACACCATTATTAGGTGCAACTGTAAAACCTAAATTAGGTCTTTCTGGTAAAAACTATGGTCGTGTAGTTTATGAAGGTTTAAAAGGTGGTTTAGACTTTTTAAAAGATGATGAAAACATTAATTCTCAACCATTTATGCGTTGGAGAGAACGTTTCTTAAATTGTTTAGAAGGAATTAATCGTGCATCTGCTGCAACTGGTGAAGTAAAAGGTTCTTACTTGAACGTTACAGCAAATACTATGGAAGAAGTATATAAGCGTGCTGAATATGCTAAAGCTATCGGTTCTATTGTTATTATGATCGATTTAGTTATGGGTTATACAGCTATTCAATCGATTGCCTACTGGTGTCGTGAGAATGATATGCTTTTACATTTACACCGAGCTGGTAACTCTACGTATGCCCGTCAAAAAAATCATGGTATTAATTTCCGTGTTATTTGTAAATGGATGCGTATGTCAGGTGTAGATCATATTCATGCTGGTACAGTTGTAGGTAAATTAGAAGGTGATCCTTTAATGATCAAAGGATTCTATGATATCTTACGTTTAACTGAATTAGAAGTTAATTTACCATTTGGTATTTTCTTTGAAATGGATTGGGCTAGTTTACGCCGTTGTATGCCAGTGGCTTCTGGTGGAATTCACTGTGGTCAAATGCACCAATTAATTCACTATTTAGGTGATGATGTTGTTTTACAATTCGGTGGTGGAACTATTGGTCACCCTGATGGTATTCAAGCGGGTGCAACAGCAAATCGGGTTGCTTTAGAAGCAATGGTATTAGCTCGTAATGAAGGTTGTGACTACTACAATAATCAAGTAGGACCACAAATCTTACGTGATGCAGCTAAAACATGTGGTCCTTTACAAACAGCATTAGATCTATGGAAAGATATTAGTTTTAACTATACTTCTACAGATACAGCTGATTTTGCTGAAACGGCTACAGCAAATAGATAATAAATTACTTTTATAAATATTTAAGGAGTATTTGAATAGTGAGACTTACACAAGGTTGCTTCTCTTTTTTACCTGATTTAACTGACCAACAAATTGAAAAACAAATTTCATACGCAATGTCTCGAGGTTTAGCGTTAAATGTAGAATGGACTGATGATCCTCATCCACGTAATAATTATTGGGAATTATGGGGTTTACCATTATTTGATGTTAAAGATCCGGCAACAGTTATGTTTGAATTAAATGAAGCTCGTAAATCGTGTGCTTCTGGTTACATTCGTATTAACGCTTTCGATGCATCTTACGGTACAGAAAGTTGTGTTATGTCTTTCATTACCAACCGTCCAGCTAATGAGCCAGGCTTCTACTTAGACCGTACAGAAGGTCCAGGTCGTCAAGTCATTTATAGTATTAAAAGCTATAGTGTTCAAGCAAATCCTGAAGGTAGTCGTTATTAACGGACTGTCTAAAAAGTTATATTAAGTAGGTTAGAAGTGAATATAGTTATATTCACTTCTAACCTACTTAATATAATTTCAATTTACCTTAACCCCAATTATGATATCCAATATTATTGTATCGGAAGTAAGATAAAATGGTTTATAGGTGTAGATTTAAAAAGAGGTTATACAACAGCTCGAGATAAGGTAGTTAAAGTTAAGATTGTAATTTGTAGACTAAACAATGGTTTATTTGTCCATAGAACACTAAGAAGTTTTTTTATACCTATTAAATTGATTTATTCGATAGTTTTATTTGATCAGTTCTTGATCAAATCGTTTGGCCCGAGTTTAATGGACCAAGCAGCGACTATTTATCAATTTGAAAGCGATGATATTTTGAATGAGCTAAAGTTAAAAGCTTTATTCGCACGCGCTTTAGCTCATCAAAACTATTGAAATGTAACCTCAATTTCGTCACCGTATCCATCCTAAGTTCTGATTCCATTAAGTACAAATTACATTTCATAGTACATTATTGCCGCAGCTATCCGGACAGCAACAGGTGTTGCCTTCTTATTTAAGAAGTTCCCCAATATTAAGATATGAGTTTCATTAAAGTTTTATAATTGGAGAGCGGTAAATTCGGAAGATGATTAATACAAAAGATTCACATTGATAATTGATATCAATGTGAATCTTTTGTATTAAAACTTCGAAGTTTTACTAGGAAATATAATTACCCCCAAGGGAATTCGAATCCCTGTTTATTCCGTGAAAGGGAATTGTCCTAGGCCTCTAGACGATGGGGGCGTAAATTTATTATTTTAAGTTTTAAACAGCGGGCAACGCGATTCGAACGCGCGACATCAACCTTGGCAAGGTTGCGCTCTACCACTGAGCTATGCCCGCATTAAACTTGAAATAATTAATAAGTTCTTCTAATAAATGATACAATATGGCACATAATTTGTCAATATTTTAAATGTATTTAGAAATTATAGTCTGGACTATAATTCCTAAAATGACTAAATTGATGCAGAAATACCATCTGCGGTAGCAATTGCAATAACAAGACCGACCCAAAGTTGGAACGCTTTATTAAATTGATCTTTTGAACTTTCCCATTCCCCAGGTGAAGCTAATGCTACTGGAACAGTTACAACTAAAGCTAATGAAACTAATACCAATAAAACTGTTAAAGCGGTTATCATACGTATTCCCTCAAAATTTTTATATTGATAATTTAAATGAATGATCGATTAAACGTTAAAGATTTCCTTTTTTTAATGCTAGTAATACAACGATAGCTGGTCCTACTAACATGATTGTACCAGTTGATATTAGCTGACCTATAACTTGCCAATTAACCATTTTTAAAATCCTTAATTTATAAATTTTTATTTAAAATTTTAAATAACAAAATAATCTATAATGTTAAATATAATTCTAGCTTAAAATTCCTAAAGTAAATATATTATTTTAAATATTATTTAAATTAATATCTACTATCTACAAAATCTAATTCTAAATAAAAAAATATATTTTAATAATTATGCTCATTTTTTATTCTGAAAATTTTTAATTTTTAGACTTTTTCATGTTATTATTAATGTAGGGTTGCTAACTCAATGGTAGAGTACTCGGCTTTTAACCGATTTGTTCTGGGTTCGAGTCCCAGGTAACCCAATAACGTAAACAAAATTATCACTGCAAATAAAAAAATTGCTTTCTTAATTGAATAAATATCTTATGTATGTACAAAAAGTTAAATTTTAATAGTCAAAAAAGAACTGAATGCATTTTAAGTTAATGAATAACTTAGTAAGTACTATTATTAAATCATTATGTAATTTGTACTTTGGAAAATAAAATAAATAAAAATTTTTTAAAGTAAGGACGAAATTTTTGATTGAGTAAATATGAGAGATAACTAATACTTAACTCTTTTTTAGTTAAAAATAAAGAGTTGACATTTCCCTGACTTTGGCACCGTAGAAAATAAGATTTGATAAGTTCGATATCGTTAAAATTAGAATCTTCATTCAAAACACTAGATGAAGTCGTACAACATATTAGTACATAAGTAAACTAAAAAATTATACCTCAAACGAATTAATATACCAATGGATCAGAATTTTCACCTAAATCGTTTATATGGCATATATAAACTTGTATAATTTTTACGAATTCTTTAAAGTTTTTTTCGATCAATTAAACAGTTTCAATTATATAAAAATAGGCAGTTTTTGTTAAAATTTTACTTTTGCTCTCACATTCGAGTTTTTCAAAATATAGTCTTATTATAAATGTTCTTTAATCTAACTTCTCTTTTTAAGTTATTAATGAGCCGAGTTGGATTTGAACCAACGTAGCATAACGCAGCGGATTTACAATCCGCCCCCTTTAACCACTCGGGCACCGACCCTCATTGTTGATGATCTTATCATAACATCATACAAAATAAAAAACAATTAATAATATTTTATTAAGAATTTTACCCATAAAAGTAAGATGACTTTAGTATGTTCTAAAATTTAAATACTATTCTAACTTTTCTTCGATAAATATATCTTTTATTTGGCCATTCATTTTTTTATTAATTTATGAATAAAATAAGTTATCAAATTAATTTTATAATATTTAAAAATTAAACATAATTTATTTAAATTTTTTCTATAAAATGCTCATTAAAAAGAAATTATTAAACAATTAAATCAAGAATAAATTCATAAACAATATAAATTTTTTATTAAAATCAAAACGACTCAAATAGGAAATAAATTAACTTCTCTTCTAATTAGAAAGACTCAAATTATGTATTTTTATAAAAATTCCTGGAGCTAGTAACTCTTACAAATTTAGAAAGTTTAAATAACACTTAAAATAAGTATTTTATATACTTTATCAACATGGAAGATATTAACATTGTTAGATATATAGATATTATCAAACTCTTTTATACTAATAATAATAAATGATGAACTATAATTTACGTCTTTTAAACTGAGAAGGTTCATTTTTCAAATGAATTTAGATATTTTCAAGAAGATTTTATTAAAAATTCGATTAAACAGTTTAAATGAAATACTTATAAACAATAAATAATTATTTCATTAATTGTATAAATATTTATTCTAGAACTATTAATCTCGCTATTTTTTTACATGAAAATAAAATTTTCAAATAGCGAGAAAACTAAAAGAATTTAAAAAAATTATAACCCAACCATAGTTCGTATAATAATGTACAAACCTATAATAAAAGTTAAGCTAAATAAAATTAAGAACCAACGTAATTTAGTTGTCCTAAATAAATTTCTAAAAGGGGTTAATATAATTAATATTAATCCTAT
>TARA_Y100000385_G_scaffold281_1_pt1 | contig 11758 bp, 26 predicted proteins | sample TARA_Y100000385 | Tara Oceans TARA_Y100000385 (sample SAMEA2620980) | marine metagenome | biome: marine biome (ENVO:00000447); feature: surface water layer (ENVO:00002042); material: "saline water (ENVO:00002010), including plankton (ENVO:xxxxxxxx)" | depth 5 m
AGATACCGTTAAAAGTCTTTTACAGATAGTCTTTATGGGTTACTTTGGAAGCAGAGGGTTTGAGAAAGTAATGGGTAATAATAAACACAAATAATTATATGAGAATAACTACTACAGATTTAGCTAGATCAATTGCATTTCAATTCAACAAAAGCATAAAAGAACGTGTTGATGAGCTTCTAAAAGCAGACTGCTCAAACTATACTAATCTAGGCATTGATTCTACAGATGATGAAAGGCAATTAGTTAAAACTACGAGTGGTGAAATTTATCAGATTATAAATTTAATAGACGAAGAAACAGGATCTTTGTTGATAAAATCTATGGATAGTTAATAACTGTATTCGATATAAATTGATTTATTGATTCAATATCCTTATATTTGTTAAAAATAAACATTTTCCCTTGTGTATTTTTTCATACTTTGTTTCTCAAAGAGAGGTAGTAGCTAATTAGGTTGCTACCTTTTTTTTACCCTTTTATTTGCTAGTGTCATTTTTATAGTTATCTTTGCCTTATGACAATTAATGAAAAGTTGGTGGACATTCAGGGGAGACTGAAAGCACCGAAGAATCAAAGAAACAATTTTGGTAAGTACAACTACAGAAGTTGTGAAGACATCTTAGAGGCAGTAAAGCCTTTATTGGTAGAACACAAACTAACGCTAACTATTAGCGATGTGGTTATGAATGATGGTATTCATTATGTAGATGCGACTGCAACTATTGGTGATGGTAAATCCTCAATCAACGTATCTGCTCAGGCAGGTATCGATCCTAACCGTAAAGGTATGGATATAGCGCAGTCATTTGGTAGTAGCTCTTCTTACGCTCGTAAGTACGCTCTAAACGGTTTATTTCTGATAGATGATACTAAAGATGCCGATGCTACTAATACGCACGGAAACACCCCTCAAAACGCTTCTACGGAGGAGTTGGAATGGTTAAATGAAGACAATGCGAAGTTTACGTCAATTAAAGAAGCTATAAAACAAGGAAAGGCTAACATAACAGATGTAAGAAAGAAGTTTAAAGTAAGTAAGAAAGTAGAACAATTATTAATCAAGTAAATTTAGAATTATGAGTCAAGACAGAAAATTTGTTGGAAGTGGTAAAGGAGTGGAAGGTTACGATTTAGTGAACATCACTTTGAAGAAATCTGATTTAGATCAGAACTATTTCAATTACAATGGACAGGAGTACATTAAGCTCACTGTAGGTAAGAAGCGTGAGGCTGACCAGTATGGTAAAACCCATGCGGTATGGTTAAATGAGTACAAACCAGAAGGTCAAGATGAGAAGGCATACGCTAAACCCGTTAAGGGAGGAGATGGATTGCCATTCTAGCAACTAATTAGGGGGGTTCGCCCCCCTTTTTTATTAAAACAAAGAGAAATGAAAAGATTTGTACAAGTTAATCTAAACTTACCAAAAGCAATAGGAGTGGATTTAACATTAAGAGAACAGGTAGTACTAAGTCATTTGACTGGTTTGTCCCAGAAAAAAGGTTTTTGTTATGCTAGTAATAACGCTATCGTAAACGATCTAAGTATTCCGTACAGAACACTGTGCAGAGTGTTAGATAAATTAGAAGATTACAACCTAATAAAAAGGCAAACAAAGTTCGCAGGACATTACGGAAGAGAGAGAAAGATTTTCATATCTCCTAGTGTCAAGGTGGCACAATATAATAAATAGTATTATACTAAATATAAATATATAATAACTAGTTAATAGAGAAATATGAGTTACGGGGAAATGGGAATACAGTTAAAAGGGAATTATAGTCAACAGAAAACACAGTGTCCAAATTGTGTTGAACTTGGCAAAGAAAACTACAAAGATGCTTGTCTTTCAGTCAACACTTCAAATGGCTTGTATAATTGCCATAAATGTGGATGGAGTGGAAAGGTAGGAACTACCATAACGAACATTGAGAATGTCAAGATGAATTACAAGAAGCCACAGAAAACTAACCTAAAGAATATTACTGAAGAGGGGACTAAGTTTCTTACTAGTCGTGGCATAACTAACGAAGTGATTAGTGCCAATAAATTAGTTTCATCGAAAGATAACGGTTCGATTGTTTTTCCTTACTTCAAGAACGGAGAAATGACTAACTATAAAACAAGAGGTTTAGATGGCAAACGATTCACACAGTCTAGTGGTGCTGAACCGATCATTTACAACTACGACAGATGTGTTGGCAAAGAAACTATAATCATTTGTGAAGGTGAAATGGATTCGTTGTCTTGGGAAGTGGCAGGAATTACATACCATACTTCTGTGAATATGGGTGCGCCAAACAAAGGAGACAAGAACATTGACAAGAAGCTAGAATGTATTAGCAACTGTTACGAAGTGTTTGAGAACGCTAAACAGATATACATTGCCACAGACGAAGATGAGAATGGTAGAATACTACAGAAAGAACTAATTAGACGTTTCGGAGCGGATAAGTCATTATTAGTCGATTTAAGCCCTTATAAAGACGCGAATGAAGTTCTACTATCAGAAGGCGCACAAAGTCTCAAGAATCGCCTTAAAAGTGCCTCTAGTCCGCAGGTAGAAGGTATATTCGAACTAAGTAGTGTAAGAGAATCTATGTTGGATGGTTTTCGTAATGGGCAAGAAAGAGGAACTACAACGCACATTGATGCTATTGATCCTGCGTGGACATGGAGAAGTGGAGAGGTGAATATATGGACAGGTTATCAGAACGAAGGAAAGTCACTATTCTTAAATCAATTGGCAACACTTAAAGCAGGTATAGATGGTTGGAAGTTTGCTGTATTTAGCCCAGAGAACTTTCCGTTGAACGACTTCTATAATGATATCATTGAGATGTACATTGGCAAGTCTTCTGATCCGTTCCATAAGAATAGTCAGATGCCAGAGTTTGAGTATCATGAAGCAATGGACTTTTGTGAGAAACACTTCTATCTAATCTATCCAAAGAAAAACTTTTCGTTAGATTCTATATTTGAAAGAACTAAGTACCTAGTAAAAACTAAAGGTATTAGAAGTCTTATTATTGACCCGTATAACACTATACAACATAAGATGCGGTCTGGTGAGCGTGAAGATCTATATATATCTAGATTTATGAGTGAATTGAAAAGGTTTGCCATAGAACAAAATATATCAATTCATTTAGTGGCACACCAAGTAACACCTCAGAAAGATGATAGTGGCAGGTATTACAAGCCTGATGTAAACCGTATAAAAGGTGGTGGTACGTTTGCTGACAAAGCCGACAACGTAATGACTATATGGAGACCAGAACGTGCGCTAGATTTTAGCGATAGGAATGTGGTGTTTGCATCACAAAAGATAAAGAAGCAGAAGTTAGTGGGTACACCACAAGAAGTAATAGGGATTGATTTTAATGTGAAGGAACAAAGGTATTATTACAATGGAGTAAACCCTTTTAAAAAGATTGATGAAATTCGTAAACAAAATAAAACTTGACCTACCACTTTATGTGTTTGTGTCGAAGGTTCGTAAAAAATGGCTAACTTTGAATAGTTATAGGAATTGGCACTATAAAGTGTCTAATAACTGTAAGAAGAAGTTTAAACAGGATATAAACCATTTACTATCGTTTAGAGTAAACGGTAAGGTTCGTATAGACTACGAGTACTATGCTCCTGATAAAAGAAAGCGAGACCTGATGAATGTTATATCTGTAATAGATAAGTTCTTTCAGGATGCTATGGTTGAGGGTGGCTGCATAGAGGCAGATGACGTTAGTATCGTTATAGAAGTAAATTCAAAGTTTATGGGAATAGATAGGGAAAATCCAAGACTAGAAGTAACCATAACAAATATATAATGTATATACAATTTTTTCCAATCTACGGTTTTAATATCGGTATAAATTATTGGGATACCGACATGAGTGAGGATCATTTAGAAGGTGAACCTAAGGAGTACTTAATTCAATTTATGTTTGGTGTAATCGGAATATCTTTTCACTGGTGGTAGAATTGATAGATAGACTTGCAGAAAAGCACGAAGCATGGGTTCATATGGCTATGTCATTTGGCGTAACTCAAGAATCAGCAAACGAAATAGTTCAGGAGATGTACATACGAGTGACTAAGTATGTGGATGATCCAGAAAGAATTATGTATAACGAAAAGGAACTCAACAATTACTATATATATGTAACAATGAGAAATCTATTCCTTTCTAACTTCCATAAAGGTAAAAAACGAAATCACTACTCAACAGAAGATATTAATGATGAACTGATTAATTTTAGTAATGTATCCGATGTTAGTGATGAATACGAAGATTCTTTTGACGCACTAATAAACAAGATTGAAGATATGGTTGACTCTTGGTATTGGTATGACAAGAAGCTGTGGAATATACACTTTAAGAACAAAATGAGTATGAGACGTATATCAAGGGAAACTAGAATAAGTTTAAGTTCAATATTTAATACCCTTTCAAATGGCAAGAAAAAAATCAGAGAAAACTCCAAAGAAGAGTACGAAAAATACAAACAATCAAAAGATGAAACAGACGGGGCTTGGTGACACCGTAGAAAAAGTATTTCAGGCTACAGGTATAGATAAGGCTGCTAAGTGGTTATTGGGTGAGGATTGCGGTTGTAGTGATCGTAGAGAGGTTTTAAATTCTATGTTCCCTTACCAGAAACCTAACTGCTTAACAAAGGAAGAGCATGAGTACTTAACTGAATACTTTAATGCGAAACTAAACAAGGTAGATTCTAATATGCAAAAAAAGCTAGTCAAGATATACAATAGAGTATTTAACGATACTCAAAAAACTACTGGCTGTAGCACGTGTTTCATAAACAATATACATAAAAAACTAGAACGAGTGTTTAAAGAATATAAAGATGAATAGTGATTATAGATGGACTACTACAACAACAGAAGACTCTAAGCAGGTTAGTATAGAGACGGATATTATTGTTCAGGAGGTGAAACAGATGTATGAGGAGCGTAGTCAGATAGGCATAGCTAAGTATGGAACAACCTTAGAGCATAGTACTCAAGACACATTAGAGTTCATTCAGCATCTACAAGAGGAGCTTATGGATGCTACATTGTATTTACAGAAGATCAAACACTTAATAAATAAATAGATTATGGCAATCAAATTACAACCAAAGAAGTACGAGGAAAAGAAAGATTTTAATCGCAGATGTATGAATAACGCTGCAATGATGGATGACTATAAGGATCGAGACGAACGTTTCACAGTGTGCCAAGCACTATGGTCTAATAATTTTAGCCCTAAAAAATAAGTCAATAGCTTTGTTAATAACATTTTTATAGTTACATTTGTTTCAAACAAAGTGATTATGAGAAATATTTTAAAGTTAATAACCAATTCTCCTAGATTGTTGGTTCTATCAGTACTGCTGGTTTTATTCTTTTTATTTGAAGGAGTTATGTTAGGTGTTTACTATTTGATAGAGACACCATTCCATCATCTGTTGAGATTTCTAGAACGATCTATTCGTTACTTCATTAAAGAATTATCGTAATGGGAGCATCAAAGAGACTTTACAGTAAGTGGCTTGAAGGACAAGCATTAGGAGAAGAAGCAAGGGCAGAACTTCATTGGATGGAACAGGAATTCTACTGTAGATATCCTAATAAAAACAAAGATAATGATAATAACATTCGATAACAAGGTATGGTCTCAGGAGGATATCTTAAAAGAGATGGAGAACGATGAATTTTACTATAAATATCTTGGCAAGAACGCACTGTCAAGTAGTATAGTTACAAAGCTACTAGAGTCTCCTAGAGCGTACGAGATGTCTTTACTTCCTAGTACCAAGAGTACAGCCTCATTAGACTTTGGTTGGTTATTTCATACTGCAATACTAGAGCCAGACGTTTACGAGGATCAGATATTTGTAGATGTTGCCAGTAAAAATACTAAGGCATTTAAGGATGCTAAGCAGGAGTTTGGAAGGGTGTTTACTAAAGCAGATAGGTGGAAGGTTGAACGTTTGGCAGATGCATTCTACAACAATTCTAGAGCTGTGGAACTACTCAAGGACACTAGACAAGAAGTATCTGGTATTGGAGATATAAACGGAATACCATTCAGAGGTAAAGCTGACATACTAGGAAATGGATATGTCGCTGATATTAAGACAACTACAGGAATAACTGGGTTTAAGTACTCTGCTGATAAATGGAACTATGATGGACAATGTTATATTTACTGTCAATTGTTTGATGTAAAACCAGAAGACTTTTGGTTTATTGCTATAGACAAGGAGACCTATACTGTAGGTATATTCAATGCCAGTCAAGACTTTTATGAAAGAGGCAAAGCTAAAGTTGAAAGGGCTATAGCAACTTACAAGAAATACTTCTTAAATAAGGAGCAAGATGTAGGGGAATACTTTATAGAAGGAATGCTATAGATATGCTATACTACACTAAGTCTGAATGTTATACAGATACACTTTTATCTCTAAGATTAGGAATAGTTTCAGAGGAGGATTTAAGGTATGTCTTAGAGTACTATAAGGATATAGAACACTATGAGTGTTGTGCAGGTGTGGTAGACGCTTATGTTGAATTTAAAAGAGAAAAGAAACAAATAATAGAAGATGAGGAAAATTGAATTTGAAATGGCTATATCAATTAAGGTTAAGCTGCTCAAGAGTGTAGTACAAACTATACTGAAAAGAGATGTAAACAAGGTTGGAAGGGAGGCTTCTTTAATAGATGCTCGTTTTATATACTTCCATATACTAAGAGACAGGGAGAAGATGACCTATGAATCTATAGGTAGATCTGTATTGATGAATCATGCTTCTGTCCTTCATGGATATAACAGAACCAAGCAATGGATAATTGTTGATCTAGAATTTAGAAAGAAATATCTAGAGGTTCTATCGTGTTATTTATCTGCTTTGTATGATTCAGATGAAGGTAAAAGATTAGAAGCTGAGGTAGTAAAAATAAACGAAACATTGAATCGTAAGCTGCAGGACTCTTTAGACAAGGTTAATAAACCTATGAGGGTTGAAGGTGGTGCTTATGATAGAATGCATGAAATAATAGATAGTGTGCCAGATGATAAGGCAGAGAACCTCTTAGAGCGTTTAGAAGCTATATATAGTATGATGAAAAAGGATTTAACTAGAAAAAGGATTTAGTATGTTTTATATATTTGGATGTATGATGCTAGTAATGATGTTGTTAATTGAATAGTAATGGAAGATGAATTATTAAAAGGTCTTAATATCGTTAAGGCTAAAGAGAAAATAGAAGTAGCAGGTGTAGTTACGTTGCTAATTCGTGATTTAAAATTGCTATGCGAAGGGTATGATTCGGTAGGTTCTTTTATTAGACCTTGTACAGGAGAGGAAGTGGAATTTGAGTTAGATTACGATCCTGATGAGAATATTACAGATGAAGTTAGAAATGAAATGAATAAACAGGAATTCATATTTAGTTTGACTAAAAGTTTGTTTCATTATATGGATATAGTTAAAGATGATGAAATAACGGAATTAAATGGAAGATAAACCTAAGAAACCAGACGGTCGAAAGAATAATGGAGCTGTCAAGGGAGTGTCTAGGGGTCAAGGTAGACCTAAAAAGATAAACAACAAAGACACAGATAAATTAACTTTAGCGGCACTAAAGAAGGTTTTTGGTAGTGAAGATAAGATGTGGGTGGAAGTTGCTAAGATGGCTAAAGATGGCTCTTCAAAGCACTGGGACTATATTATGAACTACAGGTACGGAAAGCCTAAAGAGATGCAGCAGATAAGTATAGATACAAAAGTAAATATACCAGTGATTGAGTTCGCTAGACCTAAAGAGGAAATAATAGATATAACACCAGAAGATGAAAGAATCGACCCTACTAAAAATGAAGAGTGATATACAGAAACTACAGCAAGTAGTTGTAGTGGCACTCCATAAAATAGAAAAGTTAGAAGCTAAAGATGTAGAAGTAATAGATGGTTAGTAATAGCAGGTGGAAATACTCGTTCAAAGAAGGGAGAAAGGCTGAACAGGTCTTTAGTGATTTGATGATTGAGCGAGGTGCTACCTGTGTTAAAAGTAGTAAGCATGATGATATACATAAACATATAGATTTTTATGTTGATGGTCATGGTGTAGATGTAAAAGGCAATAGGCACTTAGACTGCATCTGGTTAGAACTTATAAATGTTAGGGGTAAAAGAGGATGGTTGAATGGTGAAGCTGATTATGTAGTTTTTGATATAAAGGAACTAGGTGCATTTTGTTTTTTCTATAGAGAGGACTTATTGGAGGCTGTTCGTGGAATACATAAGATTGCCAAGAGTAAAGGAGAATTCTATAAATTATATACTAGGGAAGGTAGGTTAGATGTTTTAGTCAAGGTTCATTACGACTATATAAAGCATCTTGAATTATCAAGAGTCCCTTATGATGGATAGCAATAGTAAAGGTGCATATGCTGAGTATATGTTTGCTTGTGAGTGTCTAAAGAATGGTTACTTTCCTTCGTTTCCGATATTAGATTCATCGATATATGATGTGATTGTAGATGTTGGAGGTAAGATGGTTAAGGTACAGGTTAAGTATAGTGCTAAAAAACCTACAGATCAGCCTTCAGTATCAGTAGCCCTGATGAATGGAAATAGAAAAGAATATACAATAGATTTAGTAGATTACTTTGCCGTCTATAGTGAATACTTTGGTGGTTTCTTTATTATAAGAAATACTGGAAATATGCAGGCAGTAAGGCTAAATTCAGCAGAGGGATCAAAGTACGCTTACGAATTTAATAACTTTAGCTTCAATGAATAAGATAGAACTACATGATAAGTATCAACCACTATTCAATTCAAAGAGTAGGTACTTTGTTATTACAGGAGGTAGAGGTTCGGGTAAATCCTTCGCAGTAACAATATTCTTGGCACTATTGACTTATGCCGAAAACAATAGAACCCTTTTTACGCGATACACGATGAGTTCAGCAGGTATGTCTATTATACCAGAATTCTTAGAGAAACTAGGTTTGATGGGTGTTGAAAGTAATTTCGAGATAACTAAGGTTGATATAAAGAATAGATCTACAGATAGCTCTATATACTTCAGTGGTATAAAGACTGCATCAGGAGACCAGACTGCAAAGCTAAAGTCTATTAGTGGGGTTAATACATTTGTACTTGATGAGGCAGAGGAGCTGTTAGATGAGGAGAACTTTGATAAGATAGATTTCTCTATACGATCTAAAGAGGCAGACAATAGATGCTTATTAGTACTAAACCCAACTACAAAGGAGCATTGGATATACCAAAGGTTCTTTCAGAATAGAGGTATTCCAGATGGATTCAATGGCACTGTAGGAGACGTAACTTACATCCATACAACTTACCTAGACAACATTGAGAACCTATCGCATTCATTCGTTAGTCAGATAGAAGAAATGAAGGTGCGTAGACCTGACAAGTACAAGCACCAGATAATGGGAGGCTGGCTACAGAAAGCAGAAGGTGTAGTGTTTACTGATTGGCAAATCGGTAAGTTCAATAAGGATATGCCACTTAGATGCTGGGGCTTAGATGTAGGATTTAGCAGGGATGAGACTGTGCTTACTGAAGTTGCTGTAGATAAGCAGCGAAAGATTATATGGGTTAAGGAGCATTTCTACAAGAAAGGATTGGTCACTTCTAATATACATGATCTTTGCCTACGTCATGCAGGAAAGGAGCTTATTGTAATGGATAATAGTGAGCCGCGTTTATTATCAGAACTCAATACTAGAGGTCTAAATATAACACCATGCGTAAAGAAAAAAGGTAGTATCATTGCAGGTATATCCTTAATGCAGGACTACAATATAAACTTAGAAGGAGAGAATCTAGTCAAAGAATTCAACAACTATGTATGGGATTTAAAAGGCGTAAAACCTAGAGATACTTATAATCACGGTGTAGATTCAATGAGATATGCTATTGAGTATCTGTTAGTTAGAACAAATCCTAAAGGAATGTATGTTATTCGTTAGGATAATACAAATAAGTTTATTACATTTATACTTTCATTTTATTAGTTTGAGTTAATTATTGAAGCCTTCAGTTTAGATTCTGAGGGCTTTTTTCATATAGTATTGTTAATTATTTTGTTAATAATGTTGCACAGTAAAAAAAAGGTTTATATATTGCACTCAGAAAAACAAACAATATGAAAGAATTACTTTACAAAACAATCGCAGAACTGACTAAGTCAGGCAAATTATTCTCAGCTAGCTTCACAAAGGCTAATGGAGAAGAAAGAACAATGGTGTGCCGAGTAGGTGTACAAAAAGATCTAAAAGGCAAAGGGCTTAGCTACGACCCTCGTAAGGCACGCAATCTCATCGTATGGGATATGAATGCCAATGGTTACAGAACGATCAAGACAGACCGTTTAAACTGGATACAGGTAGAAGGAAGTAAGTATAACTTTAATGAATTGTAATATGAGAAAGAGAATAGTTAAATCGGAACTGGCATTTATCTGGAAGGATAACACAGTTACCTACTGGAATGAGAAAGGTCACATAGTAACACAACCAAGAGAAGAAGTAATAATCATAAAAGAAGAAGAAAATGCTTAACGAGGAACATAGAAAATCAGAAGATCAGCTCCATGCAAAAGGAGTACAGTTTTTAAAGGAAGCTAGTAAAGAAGAACAACTAAGGCTATTATGGATGATGTCTAAATCATTCTACCAACTTAGAGTAGACTTTGAAGGTAATGGAGTATATGTTGATCCGTTAGCGTGCGATGAAGATGGCTTTGTGCCAGTAGCTTTGTATGGTGATGGATCATTTATATTCACCACAGACCATTTCGTAACAGAATACAATGAACTTTCTGCATTAAACCAAGTAAAAAATATATTAGATGAAGAAGAAGAATAATGTGGGGATTCAATATCCTGCAATGCCTGTAGACTTCTGGAATCACATGTATAATCCAATAACTGGATTTCCATACAGTAAAAGACAGTTGACCTACATCGAAAAAAGTAGTAAGAAATATTATAAAACACACGATATACTAGAGAAATGAAGCAATTAGATATAATAGTAGATAAGATAGAACAGTTAAGAGATCTAATCTCTGAGAACCTAACAAGAGAGGATAGACCTCACGAGATAGATAATAAGATAAGTCACTATTGGCACAGGATAGATAGTAGTGAAGCTGAGTATATTCAAAAGATGCTTACGGATAGATCAATAGAACTTAGAAAGGATCAAGACAACAATATTCAGGAGATATTCTTTATAGACGACCTGTTTGATAAATTTAAATAGTATGGGTGATGTGGTAGATAAGATATGGAACTGCATATCATGTGGAGCATACAACTCAGGTTCTAATCAGTCCTGTGGGAATTGTGGTGTGAGTAAAATTTCAATTCAATAGGGGACGCAATTCAATACCCTCTGTCAATTCAATACCCCTTTGTGAATTCAATAGGGGTTTTTTTGTGCCTATATGTTATGCGTGCATAGTACTTTTATGCATTTAATCGCATTTTATACCTTTGTACTGTTGAACGGTTAAACTGTTAAAGTTTTGTTAAAATTGCATTTTTATGCATTTTATGTATTTGGTTTTGTATGTTTGTGAGGTGGAAATGATGCCGCAATAATCAAATTAACCTAAAACACTAAAAATCAATAAATTATGGAAAAATCAACTTTACATCAAAAAATAAACTTAAGAGCGGAGCTTTTAAAAATTGAGCTAAAG